>ERZ724526.312-NODE-312-length-28784-cov-6.399248_pt1 | contig 28784 bp, 19 predicted proteins | sample MGYA00376059_ERZ724526 | MGnify/ENA primary metagenome ERZ724526 (study PRJEB28724, sample SAMN07190883) | activated sludge metagenome | isolation source: activated sludge of sewage treatment plant in Hong Hong | place: Hong Kong | collected 2016-03-17 ...
ACAGGCGCAAGAGGCAGATCCGCAGCTGTTTTGCCCTGACTCTGACTTTCCAACGAAAGACGCTTCAACACACTCTTAGCCCGCTCCTCGAGCCGTTCAGCTTCACCGGAGCGTTGGCGGCGTCTCAATAATGAGGCATAGCTCTTCAACGTTTTCACATAGGCTTCACGATCATACCCGACGGCCTGCTCGTAGATGACCAACGCCTGTTTGTACAGGTCCTCCGATTGATCCAGCTTGTTCTGTGACTGGTAGAGCGACGCCAGATTTTTCAGTTCACCCGCGACCTGAGGATTATCGGCACCCTGCTGTTTTTCCCGGATCGCAATCGCCTGCTGAAACAACGGCTCTGCCTGCGAATACAGTCCCTGCAGTTCATACAGTTGTCCCAAGCGGCTCATGGCCTCAGCCGTGTCCACGTGGTCGCTCCCGATCGACTTCCGAAAGATGCTCACGGCACGCTGATAGAGCGCTTCGGCCTGAGGATATTGATTCTGCGCCCGATAGGTGTCACCCAGATTTTCCAGGTTTCTCGCCACGATCGGATGATTGGGACCAAAGGCCTTCTCATGAATCGTGAGGGCGCGCTGATACAGCGGCATAGCGCGAGGATGCTGCCCCTGTGCCTGATACATTTTCGCCAGATTGTCCCGGGTGATGGCCGTCAAGCTGTGCTCCGGGCCGAGCTGTTTCTCAAAGATGGCAAGGGCCCGCTGCAGCACTGGTTCCGCATCGGCGAAGCGTCGTTGATCCTGATACACCACGGCGATGTTATTCAGGCTTTCTGCCGTTTTGCTGTGATCGGGGCCGAACACCTTTTCACGAATTTCTCTAGCGCGTTGATGGAGCGCTTCCGACTGTGTGTACAATCCCTGGAGCCGGTAGAGCTCACCCAGGTCCGTCAAACTTGCAGCCGTCTCCGCATGAGCAGGTCCATAGACGCGCTCTCTGATTGCCAAGGCTTCCTGGAACAGCGCTTCGGCGCGGGGATACCGGCCTAGTTCACGATTCACTTCGCCCAGCTGGCTCAGCGTTTCGGCGAGACGCTTTCCTTGGGGATCGAGAACTTCCGCCTCTTTACGCGCAGCCACAAAGGATTCTTCGGCGTGCGTATAGTCGCCTGACCGCATCGCGGTATTGCCATCATTCATCGCAGCACGCCAGCGATGGTCTTCCGCGCAACCGGAGAGGGTGCCGAGAATGGCCAGACCAATGGTAAATGCCAGCGCGTTCGATCGCATGTTCATGGTGTTAACTCTTCGATGGTGAGGCGGTTGTGTTTGGAGACTACCTTGCCTGCGGAATACCCTTAGACTTACCCGCTCCGGGGGCTCAAATCAACCCCGAGGAAGCAACTTTTTCTTGAAGCGACGGTTCATTCAATTTTTCAGAGACTTAGCCATTCTGAAGATCGGCGCATACACTGTGGAATAGAGGCCACGAATACCGAGCGAAGCACACCGTGAGGGTAAAGTTCAGCGATGGAGTTCCGAAGCAGAATCGACGCGAGGAGCAAGCGTAGCGATGCCGGAGGTATCGTAGGGCAACACGCTGAAGACTTTGGCCACATCGATCGCCGGCTTCCCGGGGCGCAACACTTTTTGCGCCAGTGTCGCCACCCATGAAAGCGGTATCAGGACAAACCTGGGCAACCAAAAGACGCTCAAGTCCGGATTGGCCTGGCGAAGACGATCCAGCAGCTCCCGTTTGGTCGGAGACACAGGGTCGAGCAAATTCAGTGGACTGGGCGCCATGTCCCAGGCATCGGTCATCCAGCCGAGGAATCGACCGGCAAATCCGACATCCACCACACCAAGCCGATCGCCGGGCGAGCCGACCGCGACAAAAATATTGCCCAGACGCTTGCCGAGACGGCCGGGAGGATCGAAATCACGATAATCCACCAGAGCTCCCGGGCGAATGACCTTCACCGACACCCCGAGGTCCTTCCCGAGTTGCACCGCCAGACGTTCCGACTCCAACTTTCCCCAGACATAGGGCCCCGACCCCTTGCTGTCCGGTTCCAAGGGATGATCGTCGGGAATCGGCCGTCCCGTGCCTTGGGCCAGCACCGCGAGGCTACTGACGTGAACAAAGTGCTTGATACCGACGGCAGCCGCGCCACGCAGCATATGCTCGGTCGCATCCAAGGAATTACGCTGATGCTCCGGCCACCCGCCGGCGGTTTCTGCAGCGGCATGAATGACCGTATCCACTCCCTTGAAGAGATGAGCGGCGGCTCCGGTTGCCACATCTGCTACGACATATTCGGCGCCCGCGATCCGCTCCCAAGGAGATGGCTCCCGCCGCGCCACCACACGAACGGGGCGTCCGCGGGATAACAGCGCACGGACGATCTCCTTTCCCAAGAAGCCCGTTCCACCGGTCACCAGCACGCCGCGACTCTCGACCGGTTTCGGGGCGGCTGCCGCCAGGGCTTTGGCCTCCCCGACCTTCAATGCTTTCGCCACCCGTTCGCAGATACGCACAGTCTCCAGCAAACTCTCGGGCGACAACGGCGACGGATTGCCGGTGCGAGCTGATTCGTAAAACGCTGAAAACAGCTCGGCCAATCCCGGATAACTCCGCTGGCTCTTGAGAAACCGGCTCGCCATCGCAGAAGTGGTGCCGGTCAATAATTGCCACGCCTGCCGATAGGGTGCGAAGAGCTTATCAATGCCGGACGATCCCGGGCCGATGGCGCGCTGGGTGGTACTGCGGACGTAATCGGCAAATAGAGATCCGTTCTTCCCGATCACGCGCAGATAACTCTCGACCGGGCGTCCCTCCAGCGTCACGATCAATGTACCGGTGACACCGCCCCGGCGCACCAGCGCGTGCACGGTCCCGGCCTGACTGACTTCCAGCGACAACAGTTCCGTGCGCCCTTCTCCGGCTTGCTCCAGCACTTGTAGGAGCAAATAGACCGGATGCGGCAGGATATCGAGTAATTGATGATCGGCGCGAAGCACCTTTCGCCCGCCCGGGGCATGCCGAACGGTCCGGAAGGAGAAATAACTTTCGACGTGAACAACCCGACCGATCGAGCGCAAGTATTGCGTCAGCACGCGAGTCGGCGGTTCGTAAAGCAGTTGGTGGCCGGCACAGACGCGAAGACCCTTTGCGCTGGCCTCATCCAGGATCTGCTGGGCGTCCTCGACAGACTCGGTGAACGGTTTCTCCACATAAATGTGGCATCCGGCCTTGAGTGCCATGCGCGCGAGCGGGGCATGGGTCGCCGGCGGGGTGATGATATGGACGACGTGCAGTTTTTCCGAAGCAAAGAGCTCTTCAGGCGTCTTAAAGCAGCCGATACCCGGCACGATGTCGCGCATGGCCGCTTGAGCCGCATCGGAGGGGTCAGCCACGGCCACCAACTGCACACCGGGACATCGCAAGATGGCGCGGGCATGGTGTTGTGCGTGGCGGCCGGCGCCGATGAGCGCGATCCGCAACGGGCCTGATACTGGAGTGTTGGGGCTTGGGTTCGTCACAAGTAGTCTGCGAATGTGCAGTGCTACTATAGTCTATTCGGGCGCGTTCTTGAAGTCTTCTTCGAAATTAGTGCAAGGAGCAGGACAGGCGCGAAGGCTCGCCGTCGACCCACGGAATAGCGCTGAGTGACAGTACAGGGATTCCAGGAGCGAGTTTGGCTACTTATGTTTTCCGTTACAGGGAAAGCACTGGTCCATACACTCCGGACAGAGCCCGCCATTGAACTGAATCGCAGAACGCTCCGCAATGAATGTGGCCAAGTCGTACCACTCGCCGGACTGATCCGGCACCCGTTTGCACCACGAACACAAATTAATGATCCCCTGCGGCCGTCCAAGCCGCTCCTCCATTCTCCAGATGGCTTCAGCCTGTACGTTCGATGGGCCAAGGTGCCGCTCACCCGGAACGCGCTCATGAAAGACGAACACCGCCCCGAGCACCGCGCCGCCGTCATCGACGACCGGAGCGACACTCCCGCGAATGGACCGCGGCTCGCCTTGCCGGGACATCACCGTCGCCTCATCGATGGTCACGAGGCGCATCTCCGCCATTGCCTGATTGGCAGGATTGCCACCGTGTTGAGTCGCCCCATCATCGGGAAACCCCATGAGCGCCGTCACACTCATGCCCATGGCTTCATCCTGGGTCACCTTGGTAAATTCTTCCGCAGCGGGATTCATATAAGTTACCCGGCCGCCGCGATCCGTCGTGACGATCCCGTCTCCGATACAGCGCACCGTCGTCGCGATCCATCGCAGCCGTGCGCGCATGTGCCGGTCATGCTGCGCTCGGTGCAGAGCCAACTCAATCGTCGTTCGCAGTTCATTTGCCTGATAGGGTTTGAGCATGTAGCCGGCCGGGGACGTCACCTTTGCTCGTTCCAGAGTATGGTTGTCGGCATAGGCCGTCAGGTAGATGACCGGGACATCCTGCCGGCGCTGAATTTGAAGAGCCGTTTCGACGCCGTCCATTTTCCCTTTCAGCACAATATCCATCAGAATGAGATCCGGATGCGTGTCGCCCGCTTTGCGGATGGCCTCCTCTCCCGAGGTTGCCGTCGCCGGGACCCGGTACCCGAGCCGCTGCAAACTGAGTTGAATATCCTTCGCCACAACCGGTTCGTCTTCTACGATCAAGATGCTGGCTGCGTCCATGGCGTCATACCCTTTCTGAATATTGCAGTTGCTGGAAGCGGATTCGCCATTCCGTGCCCGAGCCGCTTCGGAGTTCCGTATGGCCGTCCAGTTTCTCGGCCAACAGCGTGACCAGCTCCAATCCCAGCGAATCGGGATTGTTCAGCACCCCATCCGTGGGAATGCCGATGCCGTCATCGCTCACACACAAGGTGAATGTCCCGTCCACATGGTCCAAGAGATCGATATGCACGGTCCCGCGGCCGCTCTCGACGAACGCGTGCTTCAAACAATTGGACACCAGTTCATCGATGATCAGGCCGCACGTCAGACCCGTGTCGATATCAAACTCGACATCGTCTACATTCAACTCCAAACTGATGAGTCCCGGATCGACTCCGTAGGAACGGAACAGATGCCCGGTCAGGGTGCGCGTATAATCGCCCATCTTGATGCGCGAGAGATCGTTCGAACGGTGTAGCGTTTCATGGAGCAGGGCGATTGAGGTGATACGAACCTGGCACTCTCGGAACAACTGATTCACCACGGGGTCCTTGATAGAGGCAGATTGAAGATTCAACAGACTGGAGATGACCTGGAGATTATTTTTGACCCGATGGTGCACTTCCCGCAGCAAACTCTCCTTCTCTTTGAGCATGCGCCGGAGTTGATCCTCCATATCTTTGCGCTCGGTGAGATCCATGCAGGTGCCGATATAGCCGCCGAATCGACCATCCTCGTCGAACAGTGGCACACCCGTATCCATGATCCATCGATACTCCCCGTCATGGCGCCGTAGGCGGTACTCGAGAAAGAACGGCTGTTCCGACTTGAATGCGTCCAGATAGGACTTCCGGCAACGCTCCAGGTCGTCTACGTGAATGCCGGTAAACCAATTGTCACCGATCTCTTCCTGCATCGTGCGCCCGGTGAACTCCAGCCACCGTTTGTTGATAAAGGTAATATGCGTGTCCGGTCCCGCCATCCACACCATGACCGGAGCCGTGTCGGCCATCATCCGAAATCGCGCTTCGCTTTCACGCAAGGCCGCCTCGATGCGTTTTTTCACCGTGACATCGCGCGCAATAGCCGACGCACCCATGACGCAGCCATCGGAATCCTTGACCGGCGAGATCGTCAGCGACACATCAATACGCTCTCCCTGTTTCCGGCGCTGCACCATCTCCACATTGCGCACATGCTCACCGCGAGCAATGCGGTCCAACATCGTCGGCACTTCATCTAATCGATTGGGAGGACAGAGCACGGAAATCGGCCGCCCCAAGACTTCCTCGGCACTATATCCATAGACCCGTTCTGCACCTCGATTCCAACTTTGAATAATGCCGGTCAAGGTCATGCCGACGATAGCGTCGTCGGACGATTTGACGATTGCCACCAACTCCGACACCGCTTCCGCACGAAGGACCTCGAGCTCTTGATTGGCAGCCGCCAGATCCGAGGTGCGTTCCTGCACCTGCTGCTCGATATCTTCATTGATGCGCAGCAACTCCGCCTCGTCGCGCTGGCGACGCAGACACAACAAGGCCGTCACCCAGATCACCATCAAGGCGAAGGCTCGATTCACGGCGCTCACCCACGTCAACGCGTAAAGCGGGCTGTGAAACAGGTCCAGGATCGTGACAAAGGACGCGGTCGCAGCCACCCAGAATGTGAGACGCGGATACGGAATGCGGGAGGCAATGAGGACAGGCACTACGTAGAGCGTAGTGATCGTCAATCCCAAGGGCAGCCACCAATCGATGGCGCCGATCACGGCAATCAATGCCAGCGCCACGCCCAGAATCGAATAGCTGCTGCGGGACATGCCCAGAAAGTATGAAGAAGGAATTGTCATAATTGTAACGACGCCGTTTCGCGTTCCCTCTGGGTGTAGGAGCAATACCTATGCCTTCCAACTCACACGCTTCATAACGGCATGCGTGAACACGTGCTGTCGAGGAAAGGTACGGACGTACAGACAGCCTCGCCCTGCTCGGTGCGACTTCCCGGCTAACCATGTATCCGCGACAGGCGGCAGGTGAGGCGTTTCACGCAGCTAGTGCAGCGCGGCTCGCCTCCCCGGGCCACATCTTCTGGGAGATTCGGGTGTACACCTCTGCCTCATGAATGTTCAGACTTGAACGGCGCGCGATTCGTGCGGTTGTCGTCCATTCAATGACTGATCGGAGTGGCGCACTAGGCAGGCACAATCATGCGGTTGCCCACGACATATCTGTGGAGAGAAGGCGTTGCGGGGCCTGCGCATGGACGACACATGCACGAGACCCTGCGGCGTTGAGGAGATCGAGGATCGGCCGACGGAACAGGCCGTTGGAGTGGAACGCGATCGACGCTGGCGAAGTCTGCCGGCGTTATCGTTTACGGAAAAACGCGGCAATCATCTGCACGACGTACTGAAGCTGCTCATCGGTCAGTTCCGCATAAATCGGAATCGACAACACTTCTTCCGCGGCACGCTCCGACTGCGGGAAAGCGCCTTTCTGGTACCCGAGATCGCGATAACAATTTTGCAGGTGCAGCGGCAATGGATAATACACTTCCGTTCCGACGCCATGATCTTTCAAGTAGGCCCGCAATTCATCGCGCTTCCTGACACGTAGCGTGAATTGATTGAAGACATGGAAATTATGAGGATGCGTCACAGGCAGAGTCACATGATCGGTTAATTGTGCGTCGGTAAATAACTGGTGATATCGCGCTGCATTCCGGCGACGCCCATCGGCCCATTGATCGAGCCGTTGTAACTTCACCAACAAGACGGCTGCTTGGAGCGCGTCCAACCGGCTGTTGATGCCGATGGCTTCATGCACGTATCGCACACGGCTCCCGTGGACCCGCAACATGGCGATGGATTCGGCCAACTCTTTGTCATTCGTCGTCACCATGCCGGCATCACCAAACCCGCCAAGATTTTTCGATGGGAAGAAACTGAAACAGGCCAGGTCTCCCAGCACGCCGGCGCGCTTCCCGTTTTGCGCAGCGCCGATCGCCTGGCAGGCGTCTTCAATGACGCCGATCTTGTGCCGTCGCGCAATGTCATGAATGGCGCCCATGTCCGCACATTGACCGAAGAGATGCACCGGGATAATGGCTTTGGTCCGTTTGGTGATGACTCGTTCCAGCAACGTCGGGTCCATATTAAAATCATCGGGACGGATATCCATGAAGACCGGTTTGGCACCCAGGCGTGAAATAGCCCCCGCGGTGGCAAAGAAGGTAAACGGCACCGTGACGACTTCATCGCCGGCTTTAACACCCAACGCCATCAATGCCAGCAGCAAGGCATCGCTGCCAGAAGCCACGCCCACCGCATGCGTGCTACTGACATAGGTCGCCACCGCCTGTTCGAGCGCCACCACCCGCGGCCCCAGGATAAAGCCCTGCTCATCACAGGTCGCTTCGATCGCGGCCAGAATTTCACTGCGCATGGATTGGTACTGGGCTTTCAAATCAAGCAGCGGAATATTCATCGTCTTACCCGGTTTCCTCTTTACAAGCGATTGGGCTGCAATTTCATCACATCCTCTGCCGGCCGCGTGGCGTGCAGGAGATACGTGTAGAGCGAGTGATACTGTTTAATTGTTTCTTGAATCGTAAACTCTTCCGGCAACTCCTGCGCCCCGTTCCGGAGATCCGCTCGAAGCCGTTCGTCACCCAGGATTTGACACACACGACTGGCCATGGCTTTGACATCGCCAGCCGGACAGAGGGTTCCCTGGATGCCCTCAATGATCGCTTCGGCGGAGCCCCCTACTCGCGTGGCGACAATCGGAATCCGACTGGCCCTCGCCTCCAGAATTGCGCAGGGCAACCCTTCCCATTGAGATGTCAACACGAAGACATCAAACGCCTTCAGCAATGAGGCCACATCGCGCCGCCAGCCGAGAAGACTCACCCGATCCTGCAGCCCTTGCGCTTGAATCATCGCTTCGATCTGCGGCCGCAGTGCGCCGTCTCCGGCCAGCACACATTTTGCTGCTGGCATGCGCTGACAGACGAGCGCGGCGACGCGGATAAAGTCTTCGGGAGATTTCTGCGGTTTCAAACACGAGACTGTTCCCACGAGGAGCTGCTCCGGCCCCACTCCCAGCGCGGCTCGCAGACGGTCGCGCTCCGCCTGCTCAATCCGGGCGGCAAATGGCGTCGGATCAATGCCAGGCCGGACCACCGACACCTTGGAGGCGCTGAACAGCTCCCACTCGAGTCCCTGTCGGCGATCAGCCTGGGAGACTGCGATCCAATGGGTGGTCACTCGTCCGACCATCCACTCAAGCTTGATCACCAGATGTTGAAGCCACAACGGCTGGGCAGGTGTCACACCATACCCGTGTATCGTGTGCAGGATACAGGGGACCCCGGCGAGCCAGGCGGCCAACCGCCCTAGGATACCAGCTTTTGAACTGTGGGTGTGCACAATCTTTGGCCGCAAGCGTCGAAACGTCGCGACCAGTTCAAACAGCGCCTGCAGATCTTGGAGGGGATGGACTTCTCGAACGAGCGATGGGATCAAGCGGACATCGACACCTTCCAGCGCATGCGCTTCCTCGGTCAGCAAGCCGCCGGGACCGGCAATCAGCACCGGACGGAATCGCCGGCGATCCAGGCCCGACACCACCCGCATCGCCACTTCCTGTGCACCGCCCAGCTCAAGTTTGGTGATGACGTGACAGATTACATCCATGCGATTGACGCCCTCAGGCCGCGGCCCTCATTCGCAACCGCATGGCAAGCTGCTGCCCCTGGGCAATCGCGTCTTCCATCGACGTGTGTTCCCACAATCCATATCTCCCGATTGACGAAATGCCGCGTCGCTCCAGCTCAGCCAACAACTCCTTCACGGCGCGGCTGCGGTACCGATCGAACAACACATAGGCGTAATACAAGTCCTTCACATCCGACATGACCAGCTCATCTGTCGGCTGCAGCACGCCCGCCCCTTCCAACCCACGGCGGACCCGTTCGATCAGCGATGCCTCCGATTCTTTTTCCGTGGGCTGGTGCGAAATCTCTACATACAGAGAGCTGCACCCTGGCTGCCCCATGGACGGAGAGAAATTCATGGGGAACCCGGCACGGTAGAATGGGTACCGGTGCTCCGGAAAATAAATCCAATGCTTATCCGACACATGTTCCCGCGCCACGGCCAGATTGACGTTATAGACCGACACCCACCGCAGCGCGCCGGCCAGCTCCCGCATCGACGCTGGAAGATCGACGCACCGGCGCACCAGCTCGGGTAAAGGAATGGTGGAAATGATACGGTCATACTCCTCAATGCGTTCCCCCTGCGCACTGCGAAAGACCGCGCGACGCCTCCCCGTTTCGATCTCCACCAGTTCGGAACCGTACGTCAGGTTCTCCACGGAGGGCAGAAATGCCTCCGGCAACACCTTGATGCCGCCGCTCACCGGATACTGAAACGACGGGTTGTAGCCGAAAGCCTTGTCCTTAATACCTAAGGCGCCGCTGACGACGTCCTTGACATCCGGCTTCGGCACGAGCCAGGACACCCAGTCCGAGGTGAGCTCATCGAGCGGCACCTGCCACAATTTTTCATTAAAGGGCACCATGAAATGTTTGGCGATCCCTTCGCCGAGACTTTCGATGATCCATTGTTTGAACGATGGGTTCTCGGCGGGCGGCGTCGATGGCGACCGTGACAGCGTGGCGATGAATCCCAGCAGGCACTCCCGCACCACCTCGGGAGGAAGGCCGTACGTGTTGACCTGAAACGGATATTCCGTATAGGTGTCATGAGAAAAGACAAATGATTTGCGCGCATGCCGCTGCAACCGGTCGGGAAGCAGGCTTTCGACCAACGCCTTAATCGCAGTCTGGCGAAAATGGAGCAGATGTCCGGTGTAGTCGAAGGTGAAGCCGTCTTTGACATACGAGCGGCAGAGTCCTCCGACTTCGCGCTCTCGCTCCAGAATCTTGTACGGCATGCCGCGCAAGTGATAGGCCGCGCTCAGCCCTGCCAATCCCGCCCCGACGATGACAATCATACTGCGCCGGTCCTTTCTGTCGAACGTGCCGGGACGGCCTCAGGGCTCACGGCCACGACCCCGCTGGACACATTGACTCGGGTCAAAGCCACAGCAGCAACGGCCAGACACAACACCGTGACACCGCTCAAGATGAGGGCAAGGTCCTGCGGGACGGCCATGACCAGCAGCCCGATCCCGCCCAAGATCGCCGCCCCGAGATAACTGAGCAACACGACGTGCGTGACCGACAACCCCCAATGGCGCAACCGAATCGCGATGTGATCGGGACTGCCGAGGAATACCGGCAATCCGCGGAGGAATCGGATGTACATGACGAACAGCGTGTCGAAAATCGGCATGCCGAGGATCAAGACCGGCGTCAGCAACGAGACGGAATGGCCCTGCGTGTATTTGCCAATCATCGACAATGCGCCAAGCATCAAGCCGATGAACATCGCGCCCGAATCCCCCATGTAGATGGAAGCCGGCCGCCAGTTGTAGCGAAGAAATCCGAGCAGACTTCCCATCAAGGCCGCCAGCATGAACGCAATCGTCTGATCGCCGTTCAGAATGGCGACCACACACAGAAACGCGGCGCTGATCACGCCAACCCCGGCTGACAATCCATCCATGATGTCCAGGAGATTAAAGGCATTGATGATGCCGATCATCCAGAACACCGTGAGCAGGATATCGACCCAATCGGGAAGCGATGCAATCTCGATACGAATCCCGCTCTTGATCAACACGAAGACCGCCAGGAACTGCCCGGCCAGCTTCGTGCCCGGCGACAACACACCGAAGTCGTCGATCAATCCCAGCATGACGATCAACGTTCCTGAGAGCACGATGCCGAGCACGTCCTGCCGGAATTCGAAGGTAAACGCCAGGCTCACGAGAAAGGAGAGGTAGATCGCCAATCCACCCAAATAGGGCACCGGCTCACCCTGGTGCTTGAGCCGACCATCCGGGCTGTCGACAATGCCGAATTTTAACGCCGCACGGCGCGCGATAGGCACGCCATAGACGGACAACAGCACCGCGACCAGGAATGTCAGTGCCAGGAGGATCATCGCATACCTGTGGAATGGCCATGTCCTCGCACAGAAAGACCGACAGGCCGCGGCATCTGACGGCTGGGCGCATCCTCGGCAAACGCACGATACACATCGGCGAGCTTAGGTCCCCATACCGCCAAGGAGAACCGGGTCTCCACGGTCCGGCGGCCTGCCTGCCCCATGCGAGCACGCAATTGCGGATCGCGGCACAATGACTCAAGGCGCAGATACCACTCTTCTTCGGTCGAGGCGAGAAATCCATTGTCCCCATTTACAAGAATGTCGCGATTGACCCCGACAGGCGAGGCCACCGCCGGCAATCCCACCGCGAGATACTGCAGCAACTTGAGCGCACATTTGCCCCGGGCCCACTCTGTATCCTCCAGCGGCATCACGCCGATGGTGGCATCCTGGAGATCCTCAACTTCACGCCGCCACTCCCAGGATCGAAACTCGACGTCCAACCCGTCGAGCACCGGTGGCTGAGAACAAACGACGCGAAGCTTCACGCGATAGCGCTCTTGCAGCCGGCGGATTGCAGGCGCAAGCACGTTCAAATACTTGAGGTTGTAAGCCAGGCCGATCCAGACAATCGTGATAGGGTCATCGAGCAGATGGGATGCGGCGGTCGGTCGCAAGGGCCTCGGAGCAAATCGCTCAGTGTCCACCACCGTAGGCACCACCGTGACTTTAGAGGAATATTGGGTGGCGTAGGCGGCTAACCGATCGTTTCCCACAATGACGCCCGTTGCCATCCTGAAGAGCACAGGCATCTTCCGTTCATGGCCACGAGTCAGGTAAATCGCGTCATCCATCTCGATGACCAAACGATAGCCCAACCAGCACAACAACCGTTCGACCAGTGGAGGCGCATACGGAAAGAGTTGCCCTTCGATGACGATCAGGTCCCGTTGGCCCAGCATCATGAGCGTTCCAAGCCGTTTGAGAAAGCGCGCCACGACATACGGAATCTTCAGAACGGTCTGCAGCATCAAGGAGCGAATGTGGAGAATCGAAAAGTAGGTGGGACCGAACAGCGGCTCCACATGGCACTCGATGCCCGCATTGTACAAATGCGGCAAGTATTGATACACGCGATAGCGGCTGCTGGGGCCAATGCTCGAGCTCTTAGAAAAATAGGTGACCGTCATGGCGCGCCGTTTCGCCCCGTTGTCTCGGAATATCCACCGGTTGCGCAGGCGGAACCGGCTAGTCAAATAGTACCGGAGTTCTCCGGCAAGGATAGATTTTTCGCTGTTTTTGACGGGGGCAGAGAGGCTCGATATCGGCCGCGGGCCTCCGATAGCCGTCCTCCCGGTTGTTTAGAATTTCGCGGGGGGAATGCGGCGGAAAAACGAATGATGCCATTCAGCCAGCATCACAAGTGAGAATAACAGACGCTCATTCGGACGATCAGAAGTCAGTTGTCGTTCAACCAGAGTGGCGGCAGCGTTCCCATCGAAGACAGCAATACGCTGCAGGTCAAAATATTCATACAGGTTCTCTACTCTTCGTAACCATTGCTTCAACCATGTCGCCATCGGGAGGACAAATCCCTGCTTTCTTCGGTGGACGATTTCGGGCGGCAGCAGTCGCGCGGCGACCTCACGGAGTGCGACCTTGCTGCGCACCGGCGTCATTCGACTGGATTCAGGCAGTCGAAGCGCGGTCTCGGCCACTACCGGCGACAAAAATGGCGCGCGCCCCTCGAGACTGTTCGCCATGGCCATGCGATCCAGTTTCACCAGAAGATCATCGGGCAACCATGTCAGGACATCGGCAAGGGTGGCTCGCTGAAGACCGTTCGCCGACTGTTGGAGCGTGGATCGCAACGCCTCCTCCCACGGATCGCGATCCGGCGCATACCCGCCAAGTAGCTGCCGCCGGCCAGCCGTATCCATGACGAGCGGAAAACCTGATGGCGTCACCGGCCATACGTTATCGCACAGCCGTTGAAGTTCATCCGCTGGACCTCGCCCCATCACCCAGGCTTTCAGGCATGCACGCCACGACCGACGCGACAACAGAGCACCGTAATACTCATACCCTGCAAAGAGCTCGTCTGCACCTTCCCCGGACAACACGACTGTTACATGCCGCTTGGCTTCCCGGCAGAGCCAATAGGTGGGGAGCAATGCCTGATCGCCGAGTGGTTCATCTAACCCGTCTATGACCGCGGGCAACAGGTCGTGGAAGGCCGTCTCATCAAACGTGAAATGATGGTGTGAGGAACCGATGGCACGTGCCACCGCCTGGGCGTGCGGCGATTCATCGTAACGCGCATCTTTGAAACCCATCGAAAAGGTATCGATTGCGGGATGATGCTTCGCGGCGAGCGCCGCGACAATGGAACTATCGATACCGCCAGACAGAAAAACGCCGACGGGGACATCCGCGACCAACCGGCTGGTGACCGCAGCCTCGATTCGACCAACGAGCGTCCCGGTATCGACTGGCTCAATCGGCCCCATCGCGGGGCGGTAATACCGGTCGTGGATAATCTGGAGCGAATCAAGCGAGATACTGATGTGTTCACCGGGCAGGACGCGTTGAATCCCTTTAAACATCGTACGGCGGCCCGGCACGTAGTGCAGCGCGAGGTACCGGTCGACACTACCCGCATCAATGTCACGATCGACCCAGGGCAACCATGCCAAAGCGGTCGTATTCGAGCTGTACGCAAACTTGCCGTTTGCGACGCTATAGTAGAGGGGTTTTTCTCCGAACCGGTCACGGGCCAGATGCAGCTGGTGATTACGCTGATCCAGAATGGCGATCGCATACATGCCATCGAGTCGCGCTAACAGTCCATCCATGCCCCAATGATCATATCCGTGCGCCAACACCTCAGTGTCGCTTGCCGTTCGACATTCCACACCACGTTGTGCCAGCTCCCTTCGGAGCGCAGCATGGTTATAGATTTCTCCGTTCTGAAAGGCTACGACTTGGCCGTCTCGACTGAAAAGTGGCTGTCCGCCACCTTCGACGTCGATCACCGCTAACCGGCGCATGCCCATGGCGATATGCGGGTCAACGAACCGACCTTCACCGTCGGGTCCACGCGCTATCATCGTTGCCAGCATACGCGACAGCACATGGTGTGCCTGCTGGGGCTCCATGCGATCACAGACGCCGACAATGCCGCACATGCGTTGATATCCCTGGTTATGCTGCTCGCCGGCTACCCGGCACAGGTTTCTGGCAGATGAGGAACACGAAGTCTGACGGGAGCACGTTGCCTTTGATCAGGAGGTCTTCCAGCAGGAGGATCAATTTCACAATCGAATCAAAGTCCCGCTTCCCCTGATTCGCCAACTCAGTTCGTAGGAGCGGGTACAATTGATGGAGCAGCGTGCCGTTATAAAAGCGTTCGTAACGGACATCGAAGTACTTCTTCACCAGCGGATATACGTCAGCTGATCGCACGGCTTCTGACGGATCGCAGGCGAGCATATTTTCTATGGTCGGCCTTTCGAATCTGGTATTCCTGCCGTCCCGTAAATAGGCGGGATCGAGCACGTTTAGTACCTGGTTCGCAATCTCAATCTGCCGGTCGGTCCACTGAAACCGATTCGGCCCGATGAACTCCACCACTACGAAATACCCGTTCGGCGTCAACGCGCGCTCCACCGCTGAGAGGAGCGCCTCGAGATTGGTCGTATGATGCAGCGCGCCGGTCGAAAAAATCAGATCGTACTGGTCCTCCAGTTGCAGCGCGTTGACATCCCGCACCTCAAATCGGTAACAGTCCGCCGGGGCTCCGGCCTCGGCAAACCTCGCTGCCGCCTGCTTGATCGCGCCTTCTGAAATATCCACCCCGCTGACGAAACGCACCTTGCCCGATGTGTACAGTTGGATCTCGTGCGCCCCGTCTCCACAACATACGCTGAGAGAGCGATCGAACGTGCGTTGGGCAAAATAGTCATTCAGGAGCCACCCCAACCAATGCCGGGGAGTATCGGTCATCAATCTATAGGTCGCCTCTTCAACCAGCTTGTTATTGAGCCAGTACGAATTGTCCACTCGCATCGCTTGAAACTGTTGTCCCCAATAGTCGGATACCCGGTCATGATCGTTCCCAGGGTGGCCGGAGCCAGCGGGTTCAGCGTTTCCAGCAGAGCGGAAGCCCGCACGGAGCCTCCTCAGCAGGGGCACCAGGCCCAGCCGCCTCATCCCCGGAAGCAACATGCTCCGCAATCGCTGCTCCATGAAACCTGCCTCCATCATCCCCTAAATCCCACTCACAAGAGACTTATTTCGTCCTGTCCGGCATTTTCACGGAGCAACCGCCCGCTTCCGGCACGCCCCCAAGTGGCAGCCCCTGGCTACAACCATTATTGAGGGCGCCGGCCCTCGAAAAAAAACCCTGCTGCCAAGGTAGTTCGCCCGGCCTCCCCGAGTGCGTCATCGAACTCCCCTGCCCCGGCCTCCAACTCTTTTCGCCACTTGGCGATTGTGTTACGCCACTTTCTTGATGTGATGAACGGCGCAATCGCGTCGAATTGCATCAAGAGACTCGCGGAGGGATGTTGGTAGCTCTTGATCCCGCAACGGATTTCCTCAAAGGGAGCCATCACTTTCCGCAAGCCATGCTGGGTCATATTGAAGAAATGCCAAGGGTCTCCGTGTAACGGCTGCATGAAGGCGGTGTCGAGATGAATGATGCCACCCGGGCGGAGAATTCGACAGAGCTCGCGTGCCGTGTAATGCGGATCCTCAAGGTGCTCGAACACGGCCTGACTCACCACCGCATCGAACGTGTGATCGCGAAATGGCAGTCTTGCCCGCGTGCAGACCAGATCGGTCCATTCATACTGAACCGCATCAAGGTAAACTACATGCGGACGCAACAATTCTTTCGGCGTGTGTCCGGCCCCGAAATCCAGTACCAACCCGGCCCGGTGGCGCCCCAGGATGTCGAGCACATCGGCAGAATAGGGATGAGTATTCGTCTGCTCGGTGACATGAAGGCAGGGCGTTCCCTGCTCCTGAAGAAAGTGTGGAACGCCCCCCTTGAGGGGCACGAGCCTGGCACAACGAGGGCACATCCAGCCCTGGTCCTGCTTCGCCAGAGGAGACCGGCATTCCGGGCATACGAGAAGCTCAAACAGATTGAACGACCGGTCCCGTATAACGGGCGGGCGATACGGCCCCACCGCATATGTGCGGCGAAATAATTCGCGATCCTGCCCTGCCGCATCGAGAACCACGACCTCAACGGCTTGAGCTTGCTCCTGCTCCCCCATCAATAGATCGCCTTGAAACCCGCTGATGATCGCTTGCGAATGAGTCGAATAGACGGACGACACATCCGGGCGGACACTTCCCCACTCCAGCGACGCCGCTCGTTTTCCATTACAGGCCACGTACAACTCTGGGCGGCGACCATGGTCTGGAATATACCAACCAGAAAACCGGTTGATCGTATTCAATTGCGGACCGCCGGGCGTCTCCAGATTGAACCGTACGGTCATGATAACGGCCCTCCGCTCAGCCACGCCTCGGCAAAGATCTCTGCATAGCTGCTCACCATTTCATCAAAATCAGTCCCGAGCGCCAGGACGCTGGCACTCTTCGAGGCTAAACGAGCCCGCAGTGCCTCGTCCTGAAGTAGACGCCGAAGTCGATCAGCCAGGGCGCCGCTATCACCCGCTTCATAAAACAAAGCATTCACTCCTTCTCGCACCTGCTCGCGAATTCCAAATACGGGAGTCGTCACAATCGGGAGACCATAGGCCATCGCTTCCAATACCACTCGCGGGTAACTTTCGAGCTGCGATGTGCACACAAACAGGTCCGCAGCTCGATAATATCGTGCGGTTTGACGCGTTTCTGGAACGAGATGCATCCGGCTCCTCAACTCTGACGGCAGTTGCGCAACGAGGGCGTGCAATCCCGCGCTGTATTCACTTGGCCGGTCCCCTACGATGTAACAGCGAACCCGCTTCTGCAGATCGGGAGACAGTTGAGCCAAGGCTTTGACAAGATCTTGTTGCCCCTTCCTGGGACAGACCGTTCCCAGGAGTAGTATCACCACCTCGCCATCACATGCGCCGATGGACTGACGGGCCTGTGCAGGAAGCCATTCTTCGCTCGTCTGTTGAATGCGTGTCTGGTCGAGGCCGTTCCGAACGACGGTAAAATTGTGTCTCGTATTGAGCGCCGCATAGGCGTCGCGGGTGGCATCCGCGACAAAGACCACGCGATATGGCGATGCAAAACAATCGTAGGCTTTTTGAATGACCCCGTCAGGCAAATAATCAAAATATGTCTGCCAGGGCTCGCTTTCCCGAGGATTCCATACGGAGGGGATGCCGGCGATCTGCGCAGCAGCGACGGCGTAAAAACTTTGGAGCGTGTTGGCATATATGAGTTCTGCTCCCCACGACAGACACTTCGAGGAGAAGACTTTCACGGCTTCCTCATACTCCTTCAGCGTCGTCACACCCCAGAGCGGATGCCGATCCACCATGACCGGAATGCCCTCTTCTTCATACAGGGACCGCAACGGACCATCCAGAGGGGAAAACACAATGGGCTGAATGACCTTCCGCCGGACCAGCTCCTTCGTCAATTCGTATTGGCTCCACGGGGCTCCCTCGCAGTTCAAGCTTAAGGCGGTCATCACCATCGGAATCGGCTTCTGTCGCCGCGCTGCGACGGCGCGCGGCACGAGGTTGAAACTCTCATCGACCAGGGACAAATGCGGGCTATACCAGGGGTCCTGCCGCCGTTTGTACTTCTGCTTAAACGCGGCAACCTCAGCAGGATCGTCACGGAATCCTCTTGAATAACCCTCATAGTGCATGAGTTGCGCGTCGGGGCAGTAAACGCAGCGATATCCTTGGTCGACCAGCCGATAGCAGTAGTCCACATCGTTATAAGCGACACCGAACTCGGCCTCATTGAAACCTCCCACATCGAGAAAGCGCCGGCGAGATGTCAACAAACAAGCTGCGGTGACGGCCGAATAATTCCGCACAACCGAGGCATAGGCCAAATAACCGTGTTCCCACGAGGGCGTCAGCTTGAAGGCGGGACCGGCCATGCCATGGTAAAGCCCATGGATGACTCCAGCATGCTGAATGCGACCGTCCGCAAAGATGAGCTTGGCACCAACTGCCCCGACCCCTGGCATTTGCGCGTATCCAACCATTTGGCTCAACCAGCGTGGGGACTTGACCTCCGTATCATTGTTCAAAAACAGAATGAACTCACCGGTGACTTGCTCTACGGCGCGATTATTGATGGCGGCGAAATTAAACCGGCCGGAAGGATTACCAAGTCGAATGACTCGATGGGGAAGCGAGTGCAGATACGCCAACGTCTCAGGGTCGTCACTCTCATTGTCGATGATGACGATCTCGTACTGTCGATAGGTGGTCGCGCGAAGTGATTCGACGCATTGACGCAGCACCGTGACCTGATTCTTGGTTGGAATGAGAATCGTCACGGTCGGTCCATCATCTGGAAATTCGTGACAATAGATCCCCAGGTTCCCTGCCGCCGCAAATTCCGGTTGCGTCACCCGCACCGCAATGCCTCGTCGCTCAAATGCTTCGGCAACAGCCCGCCGTCCTGCCTCAATGCTGGCAGGCTTCGCTGCGCCGCTGGAGGCCGTCGAGCCTGGCAACGCCCGCCAGTGATAGAGCACTTTCGGAATATGCCCGACCATGCCCGTCCGCTCCGCCACCCGCAACGCGAGATCATAATCCTGAGCGCCTTCAAATCCCTGCCTCATAGCGCCCACGGTCTCAAACAACGATCGTCGCACGACGAAGATATGACTCATGTACATGTAGGAAAGCAGCAACTCCGGCGACCAATCCGGTTTGAATTGCGGCGCATACCGCTTTCCTGCCGAATCGATCTTGTCATCATCAGAATAAAGCGCATCAATCTCAGGGTGTTCCGCCAGATACAGTGCCGCTTCGCCGACCGCATCCGGCGTCAACTCATCATCGTGATCGAAAAACAGCAAAAATTCTCCTGTCGCCAGATCTGCGGCGCGATTTGTGGCTAGACTGATATTGAGGTTCCGCTCCAGGTAGGTGAGACGGATACGAGGGTCTTCCGCGCGGAACCGCTCCAATTCATCTCGTATGGCGGGATTCGTACTGCAGTCGTCGGCAATGCAGAGTTCCCATTCTCCGCACACCTGCGCCCGTACTGAATCGATGGCTTTGGTGAGACACTCAAGTGGGGGGTTATGCACCGGCATAACCAGCGAAATCGTCGGCAAACGGCCGGCATGCCGGCTCAATCGGTCGAGTAAATCGTCGCGCATTCGCCGGTTCCAGACATTGACCTTCAGCCAGGCGTCATAGGGAGGGAGTACTGGCTCGATGGTTTTAGGAGCCGGCGAGATTCGTTGCGCGAGGATTTTGAATCGAAAGAAAGCTTTCCGGAATAGATCGGCACATTCGGCTTTCCTGGGCAGTCGACCATGACGCTTATACCACCGGAGACCTTCGACGATGGCGAAGCGTGAAAACCGAATGGCTTTGATCAATCGCTGCATGAGACGATTCATGGCTCACAACAAGGCGGTCGGCAAGACGCCAGTTACTATGCCTGGCCCACCGCGCGATAACGGGATCGCGCAGTCTGAATGTGTGCATGTTTTCATGCGCGGCGGCTCTTCTCGACTCGGTTCCCGCTGACGGCTCGTAGCGCATTCGCCACGGCGCGAAGCGGTCTAGTCGCTTTCCAGGAATGCGAATTCATCATCAGTTCGATGGCCGCCTTGAGCCCTGCCACCTCTTCTTCCAGTCCTAGAATTCTGCGACCGGCATGCTCAAGCTGATGTTGGAGCGCATGAATTTCAGGATCTGACTCCCCGGCCTGTTCAAACAAGCTGGACAACACTGGGGGCAAGGCTGCATCCGAGGCGATCGCCACTTGGTAACAGGGCCGCACCAATCCGCTCGCAGCCTGAATAGCCGAATCTTTGTCGCGGGAGTAATGAACCGCTTCCCCCGGCGCCCCTTGCGGTAGAATTGCCGAGGCATACAGCACCCGCTGGCCGAGCATGGCCACACGATTGAAGTAGCGCTCAACGAGTCGCTGGAATTCTTCCGCATAGAGCTCTTTCACATGGTAGGCATTGGCGTGACCGGAGCGTTCCGTGTATTCCAGCTTATCCGGACTGGACATCACCATAACCCCGCCCGGTCGCAAAACACGTTTGATTTCGGCAAACATGGCTTCATGCTCTGTGTGGTGTTCGATCGTCTCGAAACTCACCACCAGATCGACCGCACAGTCCGGAAGGGGAATATTCGCGCATTCACCGACCAGGTACTCGAGATTGGGTCGCTGGTAGATAGCTCTGGCATGGGCAATCGCATCCGGCGCAATGTCCACTCCGTAGACGCGGTCGGCAGTGCCGGCGAGCACGGCAGAGCCGTACCCTTCGCCGCAGGCGATATCGAGCACAATTTTTCCGGCAGCGCAATCCTTCGCCAAGGCATAGCGATGCAAATGCTCCAGTGCGATGGTTCCCTGCATCTCAGGAAGAAATCGCTCTCCGGTCGCTTCGAGTTCAGTTGATTCATTTACTGTCTTGTTCACCACTGACCCCCTGTTACCGGTCTGGATTCGGCAACCTCTGCAATGAGCGCAATTCCCGCGGGATACCGATAGGGCACGATCCGACATTCATCAAAGCCGCTCTCCAAGACCTGACACCACACGTCTGCGCCGAATTCTGTATGTACAGTCAAGGCGGTGTCGATGCACCCTTCGCTTCCGTGCACACTCAGCGGCAACCCTTTTCTTCCCCGCGTGAGCCTTCCCACCACCACAGGTACCGTAAAGAGACAGGCTCCTCCTGGACGAAGGACCCGGCGGCACTCCCGCAATCCTTTCATCAGGTCCGGCACATGTTCCAAGGTATCGGAATGGAGCACGACGTCGAATGAACGGTCTTCGAACGGTAAAGCCATCATGTCGTACTCGGGATACCGCACCAGGCGATGCCCTGGAAGCGTCGACAGCGTGCCGGTCAACGATCCGGCTTCATTGATCTCCAACACATCGCATCGGCGAGCCACCGGAGTATGGACCCACTCTTGCAATGTGGTCGTCGCGCGGGTCCATCGCAATAAGGCATCGGCCAGGGCGATGGAGCGCACATTCGAGCCACAGCCGGTGCACGCGGTTCCCTGCTGGACGTTGATGTAGTCTACCTCACGCGATGAGAGGCCCCACTGGGCAATGAGGTCACCCCATAACACGTCATGATGAGAAAAGGTGCTGCCGCCACACACCTTACAAGGCAATGGAATCATGGAGGCGTTCATGTTGAGCATCCTGTGCTTCGATTTCGCAGATCTGTGTGCGCATTACTTCTACGGCGATCAGACCAAAACACCATTCGGAAGGAGCAGACGTGAAAGCCAACGCATCATGAATCCAATGTTGCTGGACATGCTCCTCCTGCGTTCCGTCGGCAAGCGCGATGCTCATGGCATAGTCGCCCGGATGCAGCACCGGCATGACAAACTCCAGTTCAGCCACGAAGCGCGTACCCGGGTTAACACCGTGACCGGCAGCTTTTCCCGCGGCACACGTATTCGCGCCGAACAGGGGCTGCCCGAATCGGTTGCGCACCAGGAACCCAACGATCGGACTTGCCAATCCGACGGACGTGACGCAACAGACACGCAGCGTCACCTGCTCACGCTGCGTGACGGTGTGAACCGTGCGACCGTTGGCATTGCACAAGGTGATGGTTTCGATCCATGCTGGCCGGCTATGCGATGCCGATCTCGTCTCATGATGTGGTAATACCGCCAAGTTCGACGAGTCATTCTGTATAGGCTGAGCCGGATCCGAGGGGTCTGATGACGGAAGACCTTCCGCCACCTTCTCCCGCGGTGTTTCCATAGGGGTAGGCTGATGCAGGTATCCATCACAGATCACCTTTGCTTCCCCCTTGCCCGCGATCCGTCCGTGCTCCAGCCACAAGGCCGTGCGACAGAGGCTTAGGACGGCTGCTGAATCGTGACTGACGAACAACACCGTCCCCCGTTCCATAAACGCTCTAAGAAAGCGGATACACTTTTGAACAAAAAATGCATCGCCAACAGCCAACGCTTCATCAATCACCAGGATGTCGGCGCTGACATGTGCCATCACGGCAAATGCCAGGCGGACAACCATTCCACTCGAATACGTTTTGACCGGCTGATCGATCGATGACCCGATGTCGGCGAACGCCAGCATGTCATCCAACCGGGCATCGATGTCTGCCTGGGACAAACCCAGCAAGGTGGCATTCAGAAAGACGTTCTCGCGCCCCGTAAACTCAGGATGAAATCCAGCCCCTAATTCCAATAACGCGGCGATGCGTCCATCGGTCTCGATCGTGCCGCTCGTCGGACTCAACGTGCCGACGATCAATTGGAGAAGCGTCGACTTGCCCGAGCCGTTCCGTCCGATAATCCCAAGCGTTTCCCCCTTCTGCACCTCGAAGGACACATCCTCAATGGCATGCACTTCGCGATAGTATCGTGAAGGAGACTGCCCAAAGCATTTCTGCAATGGTGGAAGGATCCATTGTTTTCCACGATCGCGCGGGCGATCGTACACGCGGTACGTCTTAGAAAGTTGGCGGACACGGATAGCCCACTCAGAGGACATCGGCAAACGCCTTCCGTGTCTTTTGAAACCAGAGGAGCCCGCACCAGGCGATCAGATAACTTCCCGCACAATAGAGACCGATACCGATCCAGGATGGCGGCCTGCCCCAAATGAGCACATCCTGAGCTTGCGTGATGAGAAATGTCAGCGGATTCGCATACAGCAAGATCCGGTAGGCCTCAGGAAACGCCCCAGCGGGATAAAACACCGGCGACAGAAACAGCATAACGGTCGTCAACGGACCACTCGCCTGACCAATGTCCCGCACAAAGACTCCCGCGGATGCTAGAAACCACGAGATACCGATGGTCACCAGAGACAGCGGCAGCAGGAGAAGCGGCACCAGCAACATGGTCCAGTGCAGGTCATGATGCAGAAACCCATAAAACGCGATCAGCACAAGTGCGCTGATCAACGCATGGAACAACGCCGAACCGAGAGATGTCCACGCCAGGATTTCCAGGGGGAAGACGATTTTTTTGACGTAATTGCTGTGATTGACGATCAAGTAGGGCGCCCGATGAATACTTTCCGCAAACAATGCATGGACGATCAGGCCTGAGAACAGCAGCAGTCCAAAATCGAGCGCGCTCTCCCCGTCCTGTCCCCACCGCATTCCAAAAGCGCCTCGAAAGACAAGGGTATAGACCGTGAGCATGACCATGGGGTGCAGGAATGCCCACAACATTCCCAGGAGTGATCCTCGATACCGGCTGGCAATCTCCCGCTTCGTCAATTGACGGATCAGATTCCAGTGCGCGGACATGCTCGTGAGGACGATCAAGGGGGAGAGGCCGTAACGCTGGAAGACCATTTCTTACCCTTCAGTAAGAGCGCGGCAACAAATTTCCAAGACTCTGGGCGACACGCACATAGCCGGTAGCCGACAGGCTCCATGGCTACGATGAACCACGCCTCTCTCGCGATGACTTAAAAATCCCGCTGCTGAAACACCAGGCAGGCCCCCGTCAGCAAGAGACTGGCATACAACAGGCCATACAGTGACGCGAGCATGAGATACTCCGGAGCCACGACAAGACCCACCGCCGCTTGCCCTTTGATGTTGAGCATTTCCAGATTTGGACAGAGGTAGTACAACAGGTCCACTACTCCCTTCACCGCACCGCTTTCACTATTGGCCACCATCGATCGCAGGTCAGCCGTGAGATGGCCGATGACATAGAGACCCAGCGTAAAAATGGCGCTCAATGTGGTGGAGGTGAACGTCGAAAAGAACAGCGCGATAGCCGTCACCACCAGGATTTCCACAAAGATCAGCGCGACAGCTTGGAAAAGAGACGTCTGAATCGGCACATGATAGAGCCAGAGCGTAAGCAGAAACACCGCCAGCATGATGGCCAGATTCACGAAGAGCGTCAGTGCCAACCCGAGATACTTCCCCATGATGAAAAAGGTCCGGCTGATGGGCCTCGCCATGATCGTATAAATCGTCCGCCGCTCGATTTCTTTATTGACCAGGCTGATGCCGACGAAAATAGCGATGATCACGCCAATCAAATTGATCGCCGCCAGGCCCATATCCGCAATGACCTTATGGTGCTCGGTAATGGAGAGATCCGCCAGCAGCACTGATAGCCCGATGAGCAACCCGGCGAACAGCACGAGATTGTATAAAATCTTGTCCCGCAAACTTTCACGGAACGCATTGACAGCAATAACGCCGATCGCCCCCATGTCAGGACGCCCTCCCACTGGTCATATGCGGCAACACTCGCGTGGTCGCCTGCGCGGCCTCTTGAAAAAATAAATCCTCCAACGACGCTTTGTGCGGAGTGATGGACAGCAACTGTCCACCCTGGCGCCGAATCTCGCCCACAAGCGCATCGACCGCATCAGGACTGGGCAAAACAATCAGACATTGCTGTCCCTGCTGCAGCACGCGGGTGGCCAGGGAGTGAATGAACGCATTCCCCTCGACCTTGAGCTGTTGGCAGACCACTTCGACCGATCGTGTATGATCCTGGCGCACCAATTCATCAACCCGTCCGCTGGCCACCAGTCGGCCCTTCATCACAATGCCGACACGGTCACAAATCATCTCAACATCGTGCAGAATGTGTGTGCTGAAAAACACCGTTTTGCCGCAATCGCGCAGACTCAAAATCAGATCGCGTACCTGTTTTCGTCCGACCGGATCCAATCCTGTCATGGGCTCATCGAGGATAATCAATTCCGGGTCGTGAATGAGGGCTTGCGCAAGCCCGATGCGTTGCAGCATTCCCTTGGAAAACTTCCGCAACTGTCTGGTGCGCGCTTCCACAAGTCCGACCAGTTCAAGAAGATCGGTCACTCGCTGCGTGATCGCCGAACGATTCAGGCCGGCCAACCGCCCGTAGAATCCGAGAAACTCTTCGGCAGTGAGATAGTCGTAAAAGTAAGGCGACTCCGGCAAAAATCCGATTCGGCGGCGCGTTGCGACATCCCCCGCCGGTTGTCCCAGCAGCAGTGCCGTTCCACTCGTGGGGCGCACCAGTCCCATCAAAATTTTCAGTGTGGTCGTTTTTCCAGCCCCGTTCGGGCCGAGAAATCCAAAAATTTCTCCACGGCCGACGGTGAGCGATAGCCCATCCAGAGCCACAAATGGAGGTCGCCCGGGCCAGCCCGACGCGTAGGTTTTGGTCAGATTATGTGTGACGATATCGTCCACGGCACTCCTCCGTCATTGCTGCACAGCGGGCTGCAGCGTCTCTATTGCATCGGCCTGTGTCGAGGGCGTCGACGCAACTCCTAAGCGGCAGGCTACTTTTTCATGAATACGTAGTCGGTCCCGTTTTGAGGACGCACTGACGATGCCAGTCAGGCCATCAATTTCATATTGCCCGCCTAAAGGATCCTCGGGAAGTCGCGGAATGATGCCGTGCAGCATCAGATCTTCCACCTTCGCGGGCGCCTGGCCATACTTCAGCCGATACCGTCTGATGCTTTCTTCAAGAAACCGGAGGTCCTGCTCTTGAACAATCTCTTTCATTCGCCGAAACAGCGCTTCGCGAACCCGATCATCGGCTACGCTCCGGGAGAAACGGTCTAAAAATTCTAACGCCGCAGTGGGATCTCCACTTTCCACAGTCATGCGTGCGGCTAATTGAGGAAGGTACGCTGGAGAACCGGGCACGTGCGCTGCCAGCTGAAAAAACTCTCCGGCGGCTGAGGCGTCGCACCGTTCGTAGTAGGAGATATAGCCGGCGAGAAACGGTAGTTGCCAATTGGCCGGATTGTGGCGGATACCTTTGCGTAAGATAGCCACACCTTCGTCATGGCGGCCGACCAACACACCAAGGAAGAGGCCCGTAGCTTGATATGGAGGAACGAAGGTGGGATCGAGGTCCGTCAGGACATCTACGGCATGATAGGTCCAGGTATGGCCCAACTGTGTGTCGCGCTTCGCGCCGATATGTTGGACAGCCTGTAGCCAGATCAGGTCTGCGACGACCTGCCGATACCCGAGAACGGCCAGTTTCAAATATTCTCCCTTCGGGAGATACGCCAATTGTTCGGCCCTTGCGACAGCGGTCCGCTCTCCCTCCAGAATATGGAGCACTCCCGATGTGCCGATCAACAAAACCAATACACACAACACATGACTGAGGCGCGACCTGATGTCCGTACGACCTCTCATTGGCTTCACCCGGCAAGGCCTTTTGCTTCAACGGCTGCACGCAACGGCGCGACATCGACACTTAAAAATGTCCTGTCGATATTATTTTTGTTCCACTGTTCATATCGCGCCTGCCGCACCTGTATTTCCTGCAACTCCCGCCTCGCGTCATCGATGCGGCCCGCATCGACCGACAAACGAGCCAGCAACGCGCGAGCAGGAAGAAAATTCGGCTCCAATTGCTCGGCTTCCTTCGCCTGCTGCTCGGCTAACGGCCGCTCGCCGAGCATCCAATGAAGACGCGCCTGTTCATACCGATAGGGAGCAGAAAATGGCGCGAGCCGGACGGCCCGTTCATACACCCGCAACGCCGCACGCAACCAAAATATCTGCTGTTCGTCTAGGCGGCCTGATAAAGATGGCGTCTGCGCCGCCGACACATAGAGCTGCGCGAGAAGTGCCAACAATCGGCTGTCCAACGGATTTAACTCAATCGCCGCTTTGAATTCCGCATGCGCAAGCTGGAACAGCTGCTTATCGCGAGACGCTTCGAAGTCTCTCGCATAGACCGATCCGAGACCATGGTGATAGAGCGATTTGCCTGAATCCAACGCAATCGCGTTCTTGAATCCTTGGATGGCGATCTCTGTGTCTCCTGCCACGGCCAACCGAGATGCCTTATCGAATGTCAGCCAGGCCATCCCTAATCGACTGACTTCCGCTCCGACCAACAGTAGCAAACAGGCGGCACCCATTCCCCACAAGGGGCGCGACTGAATCGGGATGGCATGCAGGGCATCTGTGTTGCCACTGGTTATCCGAGCAACTGATACGATCAGTCCCGCACAGAGAACGAGCAGGATCGCGAGGGCTGATTCACGCAAACTGGAGTCCAGCGCGGCATGGACGAGAAGGGCGATTCCTCCGCCTCCTATACCGAGGATGAGACTTCTCTGCCACCGTACCAATCTTGCTTGGAGCACCTGCAGAAGGTCCCGCATGACCAGGCCTATGGCGGCCAGAAAGACCAGCAGCGCGCCTACGCCCATCTCCACTCCTATTTGAAGATAGTCATTGTGAGGAGTGTGGGCGACTTTTCCGTATCGGGTAATTTCCCCTTCGACCGGAAACGCATACAAAGGATACGTATATTGGTAGAGCCCTAAGCCGATTCCCAATGGATGATCGGCCATCTGGGCTATTGCGCCTTGCCACATCTGCCAACGGGCATACGAAACAGGGTTCTGTTCATGCTCAGCAAGCACCCGTTCTTTGAACGGAGTGGGAATGATAAGCGCCGCGAGCAGAAGCACGGCGGCGCCCGTACCGGCCAACTTCCATCCATATCGGGCTGTCAGGATCCACACTGTGGCCGCGAGCCAGGCCACCAGACCTCCGCGTGACTGAGTGAAGATCATTGCGATCAGGACAATGCCCAACGCTGATCCCATGCCGGCCCACCAGAATACAGGCGACACCGAGGACCGATACAATATTGCGCTTTTCCGGTATCCGTAGACGGCGATGCTCAATAGAACTGCCCAGCTGACGGTCAGATAGCCGGCGAGGAAATTCGGGTTGAAAAATGTTCCGCTGGGTCTGACGACATTCCACACAACACCCTGCACGATAGTCCAGGCAGCTTCTCCTAATCCCATCACGATGACCATCATCGTCAACGTATGCACACGCTCCCACCGGTCGACAACAGAGACCAGCAGATAAAACAAGATGGCGTATCCCGTGATCATCACTAGCCACTGCCGACTTTGATGGACATAGGGGGAAAAAATCGTGGCTGCGACAGCAAAGCCCAGGAACGCCA
>ERZ724526.313-NODE-313-length-28728-cov-6.738814_pt1 | contig 28728 bp, 25 predicted proteins | sample MGYA00376059_ERZ724526 | MGnify/ENA primary metagenome ERZ724526 (study PRJEB28724, sample SAMN07190883) | activated sludge metagenome | isolation source: activated sludge of sewage treatment plant in Hong Hong | place: Hong Kong | collected 2016-03-17 ...
TCCCTTTTGCCCTGTAGAGGGCACCTGGCAAGCTCGCGAGCTTCCCTTTTGACCTGTAGAGGGCACCTGGCAAGCTCGCGAGCTTCCCTTTTGACCTCCAGAGGCTTCACAAAGTAGGTGCGACCTGCGGCTTTACCCGGCGCAGCCCGAGTAGCGCGGGCAGACACAACAGCAGAAAGCCCACGGCCAGGTAGGACAGGCTCTGCGCCAGGCGCGTATCGGGATCCCCATGCAGCGATCGCCGCTGAAGCCAGAAAAACACCGCGCTGTAGGCAAAGTGGGCCCCGCGCTTGAGCGAGTTAAACCCCGACACCACCGACACCGGCACCGTCCGCCCCGCCTCTTGGGTAAAGCGCACCAGCGTCGCCGCGCTGTACGGCTCGATGAAGCCGCGAATGTAGTTATATAGGACGCACAGCACCGCGCAGCCGCCAATCAGCGCCATCTTGTGCCACGGCCCGCCGCCGAGCAGCCAGCGCACAAGCGGGAGCAGCCCCAGAAGCAGCCACGACCCAAGCCACAGCCCGACTGAGCGCTGCGGCAGCGTGTGCAGGCCCTCTTCGCGGTGGCGCGCGTAGTGCTGCGACCCGACGCTACAGGCAAAGTAGCCGAGCACCGCCAGCAGCGTATACAGCGGCCAGTACCACGGGTTTGCCAGCGCCTGCGCGGTGAGCAGCCGACTGAGCGGTGACTGCACCAGGTAGACCGCAAACAGCGCAACCGCCGCCGCCATCGACAAAAGCCACATCTCGGCGAAAAAGCGCGGAAAGCGCAGCACCTCGGCAAAGCCACGCAAAAGCTCCGACAGGCCCGGACGGTGCAGCGGCGCGTGCTCGTCGTGGATCTTGCGCAGCTCGTGTAGCGCCCACAGCTCGGCGAGCACCGTCAGCCCAAACAGACCCGACTGAAGCACCAGCTTGATCGAGTCCGACGAACAAAGCCACGCCGTCAGGTCATACAGGACCGAGCCGACCAGCACCGCGACCATCGTGCCCAGGTAGCGAATCGAGCTGCCGACGCCCTCGAAGCTGCGATGCAGCAGGCCGGGAATCTGCGACCGCCGCGCCACCTGAAGAAACAGCACCGTGTCCGCGCCGCTTAGCAGCGCCAGGCTCACGCCGATGGCTGCCTCTAGCAGCAGCACGCCCCACGGCCCGATCTGGACCGCTTGCGCTGGCCACACCGCCCGCACGATGCCGAGCGCAAAGAACCCGAGCATGATCACGTTGGTGGCCTTCAGTCCTTTGGCGAGCGCCGCTTTGGCACCGTGGCGATCGGCGTAGAGCCCGGTTGGCACGTCGGCCACCACCATCGTCAAGCTGGCCAGCCCCAGCGACAGCACCGGCAGCGATGGATCGCCCGGCTGGCCGGGCTGACCGCCGAGCAGCTCCAGCAGCGGAACGAGCACCGGCGCATGAAACGCAAACAGGTAGGCAAAGCGAAAGCGCAGAAGCGCCAGCACTTCGGGGTGGAGAAGGCACGCCTCGATCGTCTCGACCGGCAGGCCACGCAGCAGGACGTGGCGAAGCAGCCAGGCAAACATCGCGGGCTAGACCTCGGGGCGCGTAGGCAGCGGCAGCTCCGGCGCGGGATAGCCAATCAGCCAGTTCACTTCGGTGAGCCCATGCCGTCCACTGCCCTGCTTCCAGATGTAGGGCACGCCGTGCAGGCTGCGCGTCATCTGCCACAGCTCGGGCTCGGTGTAGCTACGCAGCGTCGATACCACCGCATCCCAGGCGATGATAAGCGGCGCCAGCGGCAGGACGTAGGTCAGCAGCAGCAGCCCGATCCGCAGCGGACGAATCAGCGGCGTCACCAGCAGGACCAAAAACGGAATCAGCAGCGCCATCACCACACCCAAGATGCGACGCTGCGTGACCTCGAAGAGCGCGATGCCCTGCTCGTTATCGACCGCGTCTTGCAAGATCGCCTGCGCGGTCTGCGGCGGAAAGTGATGCAGCAGCTGAAACATCGTGCGCAGACCCACCAGGTCTTTGGGGACTGCCGTGGCATCGACCGAGTCGGGCAAAAACGACAGCCGCTGCGGGTCCGACTGGGCCGCCGCAGCCAGCGCCGCGACGTTGGGAAACTTGTCGGTCATCGTCGCCCGCACCGGCAGGCCGTCCGCCGCCAGGCCATCCAACAGCAGAGGCAGCGGTCCCGCCCCGCCTGACCCCAGATCCAAGATGTGACTGCTGCCGGTGGCTCGCAGCGCCTCGCCGAGCGGTCGCACCGCCACTTGATACGACCCGAGCAGCCGAAACGCCGCTTCCAGAAACGTCGGTGTCAGGCTGCGCAGCCCGCTTGGCAGCCACGGCAGGTCACAGAACTCGAAGAGCTGACGGCGCTTCATGCGGCCTTTGCTTGGCGGATGCCGTCTGTGAGGATCTGGAGCAGCCCATCGCTGATCCGCTCGGCACGGACGCGCGAAACCAGCGGCTCGACGAAGACCACGTTCAGGTTCATCGTGTCGCCGATCGTCGTCACCGCCAGCAGCAGCTGTCCCACCACCGACAGCCCCACCGCGATCTGAAAGTTCACAATCGTCAGCGGCCCGTACGAAAGGGGAATCGGCAGCTTCTGCAAGTTGGTCACGCCAGCCAGCGCCGGGGACGCGGCATCGAAGCTGCGAATGAAGCGCTCGGCCACGTTGCCCAGCCGTGGGATAAACAGCCCGATGAGCGGCATCGTCAAGTACTGCTCCCCGCTGTCGAGCGTCTCGGTCAGCTTCTGCCGCGACTCCCGCGCCAAGTCCCACAGGCTCGGCGGCGGCACCACTTGGTGAAACGTCGTCACCTGCGAGATATAAAGCCCCATCTCTTGCCCGACGCTCGGACGCAGCTTGTCGCGCAGGTTCACCGCCGAAAAGCAGCCGACGTTGGTGGGCGTCTCTGCCATCAAGCGGTCGGCAAAGACCTCGGCACTGGTCGCCAGCAGCAGCGCGGCACACAGCGCACCGTGAACGGTGGTCTGCTCAGCCTTGGCGCGATCCCGAAGCTGGCGCAGCAGGTCGCCAGACAGCGAGCGATGAACCAAGCGATTCTGACGCTGCGCCGCGGGCACCGACTGCTCGACCGGCAGGGTCTTCGCCTGACGCAGCGGCTTGCCCAGCACATGCTTGACGAAGAAGTCGTGCATCGCGGGAAACAGCCGCAGACCCTTCGACTGAGCCGGCAGCAGCGCGGGCAGCGGTGGACGCAGCGGCAGGCTCTCGGGCGGAAGCAGGCTCTGCCCCGAGGACAGCGCCGCCAGGTCGGTCAGCAGATCACGCACCGCAAACACCATCGACAGCGCATCGGCAATGACGTGATGGTGGGCAATCACAAGCTCACTTCGCTTCGGACCCCGCAGCCACAGCAGTCGGGTCAGGTGATCATCGGTTCGCGCAAAGGGACGGTTTAGCTCGATGTCCACGACGGCCTGCCAGTGATCGTCACCTTGCCGATCGAGCACCAACAGCGGCAGCGGCCCGGCCCCGTCTTCAGTAAAGCCGAGCGTCTTGTCATCGCCCGTCAGTCGCACCCGCAGCAGGGGATGGCGCGCTTGCAGTCGATCGAGCGAGAGCCGAAGCAGAGGCTCCTCGATCACGCCTTGAATCGACACCACTTGGATGCCGTTAAAGCGGGTGCCGCAATCGAGCAGATAGAAAGCTCGCTCCATATCGGCCAAGGCGCGTTCCATGGCCGCGCAGGGTAGTCAAAGGCCGACAAAGGTTTCAAGCCGCGAGCAGGTAAAAGACAAGCAGCAGCAGCGCCACCACACCGAGCAGCGCAAGCCCACCGAGCCACAGGAGCGACCTACGCAGCGCCTTTTGCTCCGCCTGACGACGACTAACCGACTGAAGCGCGAGCCTCGTCTCGACCTTGGCAATGCCGCTACGCAGTCCATCGAGCAGCGCGTACAGCGAGTCAAAGCGCGCCCGCTTTTCACGACTTGGCCCAGGCTGCGGACGAAACACAGCGGTCAGCACGCCCAGCAGCAGCAGGTGCGGAGCCCGCCGCGCCGCGTCCGCGAGGTCGACGCTCAAGGCATACACAAGCTGATCGCGCCGCGTCTTGATGTGCTGGTTTTGCAGACGAAGCAGACGAAGCTCCGCCCGCGCTTCCCCGAGCCGCGCCGCAATCTTGTGCGTCTCTCCATCTATGCCGGCAAGCTCCATGCCGACCGCGAAGCGCTCATCACTGCTGGCCCCGCTGCTGCTCGTGCGCAGATCCCCCGCCAAGATGAGCAGCCGCTGATACAGCTCGTCTCGTCGCAGGTGAAGTCCACGCAGCTCCGATGAAAGCAGCGCCTCTTTGCGAGCCAGCGCCCGCTGATCCTTTTGCGCCTTGGCCCACAGTCGCTCGGACGCTTGCTGCACCCGAAGCTGGACCGCGTCTCGACGAACCGGCAGCTCGCCGCTGGTTTCCACATCCAAGCCGGGCACATGCGCGACCAGATCAAGGTGCTCGGCGTACGCCAGCTCTCCCAGCTGAACCAGCGCACGATCGTAGGCCGACAGCCGCTCCCCAAGCTCGCGCCGCAGCCGTCCCACCTGACGACGCCGACGCCACAGCGAGCGCAGCCCCGACATCGCATACCCCAGCCGACCCGGCACCGTATCGGACACCGCGAGCAGCGGCAAAGGCGGCAGCGTGTCTTCACTGGGCGGCGGCACGCTGATCTTGGGCATCGAACGCGTGGCCTGCGACAGCGCTGCGTGTGATGGACCCTCGGGCTCGGGCAGCGGCAACACCACCGGCATCTCAACCGTCGCCGCCGCGAACAGATCGGCGCGCGCAATCTCCGCCGTGTCCTCGATCGGCTCCGTGACGGGCGGACTCGACACAATCGGCAGCTCTGCCGGGTGAGCCACAGTCGTCGAGACAGCCGGAAAGCGCATCGTCAGCTGCGAAGGCAGCGGCGAAAGGCGCTGGGTTTCCCCCGCCGGAACCGTCGGCAAAGGAGACGTCGCATTCGCCAGCATCGCCGGAAACCGCACCGTCTTTTTGCGCGACAGCGGCGCAAGCTCTTGCGTCGCGTTCGGGTCGATGCGGTCATGCGCAAGGTCGATGGCCAGCTGCTCGATCGGCAGCGCGCCCGCCGGCGTCTCATCCGGGCGCAGTCGGCTCGGCACAAACAGCGGCATGCGCTGGGTTCGATCGACGGGAAGCACGGACAGGACGTGGGCAACCGTATCTCCGCTTACGGATGCGAGCGGATCGGTCGCCGCACCCAGCACAGCGGTCGAACCAGCAGCCGCAGCCTCCACACGATGCACGGACGCGGATTCCATCACATGCTCGGGAATCGCGGTGTGCTCGGCAGCAGCATCGGCAGGCGGCGCGTGAGACGGAGCCTCCATGCCCGGTGCCGGTGGTGGCAGCAGCGTGTCTTCTTCGAAGTCGGCAGCGTTCATATCCGTCGGAGCAGAAGCGGGCTGATTGCTCATGGCGTTCGTTCTCGTCAAGCGGCGAGCCAAAGGGGCCGCATCCTAGTACGAGTTGATTGGTTCTCGGAAGTATCGAGGCGAGCGAAGCGCACTGAGCTGCGGTGAACCAACCTTGGCGACGGTCATGTCGGTTCCGTCGGGAAAGAGGAGCATATTGGTTCACAGTATTTTTGTGGTCTAAATCACTCTACAATTGATTAGAGGCAAAAATTTTCGTAAGGTAATTCAGGTGACTACTGCACGAAGACCACGAAGTGAGGGGCGGCTTGCGAAGTATCTTCGCAGGTGTGAGCGGGACTTCATCCTGAAGGCTCTGCGAATGCACCGTGGCCACAATAGCCAGACTGCGGCTTGGCTGGGCGTGTCGAGACGCGCGCTCTACGACAAGATGCGCGACTACGGACTGGACGGCGAGGCGTCGGCGATGCGAACCGAAGCGGGCATCATGGGCCCACGCAAGGTTGATCTCGACGGCGACGATGAGGGATAGGGAGTGCCGGGTCGCATGTGATATGCGTGCGACATGTCTTCCTCTCCACCGACCGACTACGAGCTGTACCTGCGCGTTCCTGAGCTGCTGAGCCTGCAAAAGCAGCCGAGCGAGCGCGCCTGTCCAGACGAGCTTCTCTTCCAGGTGGTCCATCAGGCCGCCGAGCTGTGGATGAAGCTCGTCGATCATGAGATGCAGCAGACGGGATCGCTGCTCGCCGCCGATCGGCTGGCGGAAGCGATCAAGACGCTGCGACGCGTTCACTCGGTGCTGGCGCTGCTTGGCCAGAGCCTGGAGACGCTGTATTCGCTGACACCGGCGGACTACATGCGCATCCGCGAAGTGCTGGGCCGAGGCTCAGGACAAGAGTCGCCCGGGTTTAAGCGCATGATGGCCGTGCCCGGCGAGGTCTATCCCCGCTTTGAAGCGCTGCTCGATCGTCGCAAGCTGACGCTGATCGAACTGTATCGCCAGCCGTCGCTGCACGCCGATCTGTTCCAGGTGGCCGAAGCGCTGGTGGACTACGACCTGCGGCTCCAGGAGTGGCGCAACCGTCACATCCTGCTGGTCTATCGCACGATCGGGGTCGGTACACCGTCGCTCAAAGGCAAGCACTCCGAGCTACTGGAGCGCGGCCTGCGTCAGCAGTTTTTCCCGAAGCTGTGGCAAGTCCGCGACGATCTGTACGGTGAATGGACGGCTGCCAATCCCTCGGGAGCCAATTACGCACTGTCGGGCACGGTTCAGCCCGATCCGCACTGCCCAGTCGTTCCAGCGCCAGCCCGCGCGCCCAAGCCGCCCAAACGCAAAGCCAAGTAAGCACACCGCGAGGAGATAGAGAGCCATGACCGAGCAAGATCTTTTGGCGCTGCGCGGTGAGTTTCCCGCCCTGTCGCAGAGCGTGTACATGATCAGCCACTCCCTGGGCGCGATGCCGCAAGCGACCACCGCTGCGCTGCAAGAGTTTGCGTCGCTGTGGGTAAACAAGTCGATCGTCGCGTGGGAAGACTGGCTGCGCGAGTCCCAGCTGGCCGCAAGCCGCATCGAGCGCGTCCTTCAGGCAGCGCCGGGCACCGTGCAGATGGCCACCAACGTCAGCCAAGTGCAGGCGACCATCGCAAGCTGTCTCGACTATCGTGCGCCCCGCAACCGCGTCGTCTACACCGACATGAACTTTCCGTCGGTCAGCTACGTCTGGCAAGCCGAACAGCGACGCGGGGCCGAAGTTGTCCTCGTCAAGAGCGACGATGGAATCACCGTTCCCACCGAGCGAATGATTGAAGCCATCGACGAGCGAACCCTGATTGTGCCGATCAGCCATGTGCTGTTCCGTAGCTCCTACATTCAGGACGCAGCGGCGATTGTGAAGCGCGCCCATGAAGTCGGAGCGCTGGTGCTTCTCGACGTGTATCAGTCGGCAGGCATCGTGCCGCTCAACGTCACCGAGCTGGGCGTCGACTTTGTGACGGGCGGATCGGTCAAGTGGCTGTGTGGCGGTCCCGGCGCAGCCTATCTGTACGTTCGTCCCGACCTGATTCGGCAGTTTTCGCCGCGCACCACCGGCTGGTTTGCCCACCGTGCGCCGTTTGCCTTCACCATGCCAGAGCAGGACTATTCCGACGGTGTGGCTCGCTTTGGCGGCGGAACCTTGGCGATTGCACCGCTCTATCAAGCCCGCGCCGGGGCGGAGCTTATCGGCACGCTCGACATCACCGCTGTCCGTCGCAAGTCGCTGCGTCAGACCGCGTACCTCATCGAACGCTCCGTCGAAGCGGGCTATCGGCTCAACTCTCCCCGCGACGAGCAGCGCGGCGGCACCGTCTGCTTCGACTTCCCCTTGGCCGACAAGGTCTGCGCCGAGCTAAACCGTCGTCGCTTCTTCTGCGACCATCGGCCCGGCGCTGGCATTCGCTGCTCGCCGCACTTTTACAACACCGATGAAGAGCTGGTCCGCTTCATGGACGAAGTCGCCAGCATTCGATCAAGTCTGTAAGCCCGCATACAGCCTCGTCGCATCTTCCCTGACAATCCGACCGTTTTGACGCGCAAGCCGTGCTATACACTCGGCCCGTGTCAAGCGCTGTCTTTCACCGAGAAAACGGCGCGCTCTACCTAGAGCGTGTTCGTCTGTCCTCTCTTCTTTCGTCGGGCATTCAGACGCCCTTTTTCATCTACAGCACCGCGCAGCTGGTCAGCGACTGGCAGGCTTATGCGCAAGCGGTGCGTGGGCTCGACGCAATGGTCGGCTATGCGGTCAAAGCCAACAGCAACCCGGCGATCCTGCGGCTGCTCGCGAGCTATGGCGCAGGAGCCATCGCGGTGTCCGATCACGAGATCCGTCTGGCGCTCGATTCCGGCTTTGCCCCAAGCCGCATGCTGCTTCACGGCAACGGCAAGCGGCCCCGCGACATCGACGCAGCGCTGCAAGCGGACATCATCCTGTCCGTCGATAGTGAGTTTGACCTGGAGCAGATTTCCGCTCGCGCCGTCGCGCTTCACAAGACGGCCAAGCTGCTGTTGCGCGTCAATCCCGACATCGATCCGCAGGTTCATCCGTATATCTCGACGGGACTCCTCGATAGCAAGTTTGGCTTTTCGGAAGCCGCCGTCGAGCGCGTTCGCTTTCGCCTAAGGAGCCTGCCTGCCGTCGAAGTACGCGGCCTGCACTGTCATCTGGGCTCGACGCTAAAGACCGTCCAGCCGGTGCGCGATGCGGCGCGACTGCTCGCCACGTTGGTCAGAGAGCTGCGCAGCGACGGACATCCGATCGACATCCTCGACATGGGCGGCGGACTTGGCATCGACTACAGCCGAGGCCGCGAGCAGCTTCCGATTCCCGACGATTTAACGCTCGCCGTCGGGCCTGTCTTGCAGGATCTGGGTCTGCGGCTGTTTCTCGAACCCGGTCGCAGCCTCGTCGGACGAGCCGGTGCGCTCATCGGTCGCATCCTCGGGGTCAAAGACAACGGCATCAAAAACTTCATCGTCACCGACGCCTCGATGGCTCAGCTCATCCGCCCGTGCCTCTACGGTGCGTATCACCACATCGAGCTGCTCGACGAGTCCACCGCCGGTCCGCCCTTCGCATTCGACGTCGTCGGTCCCATCTGCGAGTCAGGCGACTTTTTGGGCCAAGGCCGCCAGCTTCCGACGCCACGCAGCGGTGACGGCATCATCGTCTACGACGCGGGCGCGTACGGCTTCGCAATGTCGAGCCGCTACAACCTTCACCTCGGCTGCGCTGAATACTTGGTCGACGGAGAGTCCATCCGCATGGTCCGCCGCGCCGAGACCTTCGACGATCTAAGCCGCACCTTCAGCGACGAGCCCGTTTCCTTCCAGCCCTAGTCCCCGACGAACAAGCCGTCAGCTTTCGACGGTCGTTCCCACACCAGCCATCAGCTCGCCAAGCTGCTCTCGACTGACCGGCGACTGCGGATCGTTGTCCAAGCTGGCCACCAGCTTGCCGCGATACATCACCAAGATTCGATCACACAGCGCCTGTAGCTCCGACAGCTCTGCCGACAGAAGCAGGATCGCGCAGCCAGCCTCTTTCGCCGCAAGCAGCGTCTTGTGAATCGTCTCAATCGCGCCAATGTCCACGCCCCGCGTCGGCTGCGCTGCGATCAGCACCTTCGGCAGCGACTTGGCCATCGCGAGCGCCCGCGCCAGCACCACTTTTTGCTGATTTCCACCCGACAGCGTCCGCGCCAGCGCCTCGGGATCGGCGGGACGAACCTCCGCTTCGGGCAGCACCTCCGCCGCGAGCCCTCGCAGCTTCGTCCAGTCGAGCAGCTGTCGACCCGGTCCATACGACAGCTCCGTCTCATGCCCGAGGAGCAGGTTTTCACACAGCGACATGTCCAGCACCAGCCCGTGTCGCTGCCGGTCTTCGGGAACCACCGCCAGCCCGCGCTGCGCCCGCGCCTTGACATCCTGGGTCGTCACGTCGTCGCCACACAGCACAACCTGACCACTTTTCGCCGACAAGAGCCCGGACAGCGACTCCACCAGCTCGCTCTGTCCGTTGCCCGCGACCCCCGCAATGCCGACGATCTGGCCCGACGGAACATCGAGCGACACCCCGCGCACCCAGTCCACGCCCGCCCGCGACACCACCAAGTCACGAACGCGCAGCGGCACCGCGCGAACCGGCTGCTCCGTTCGCAGGTCCGACGACGGACGACGCAGCGAAAACACCTCACGCCCGACCATCGCCCGCGCCATCGCTTGCGCTGAAAACTCGCTCCGCTGAAATTCCTCGACGATCCGACCTTGCCGCATCACCACGGCGCGATCCGCCACTTGCAGAACCTCGTCGAGCTTGTGCGTCACAATGAGCAGCGCACGATCTGGCTCACTTGACTCGTCGAGCAGTGCGCGCAGCGTCGAAAGCAGTCGCGCGGCCTCTCCCGGCGTCAGCACCGCCGTCGGCTCATCGAGCAGCAGCAGCCGAGCACCTCGATACAGCGCTTTTAAGATCTCGACGCGCTGCGCTTCACCGACGCTCAGCTCCGACACCAAGCGATCCGGCGAAACCGGCAGTCCGTGACGCTCACCCAGCTCTTCGACCTGCTCTTGCGCGCGCTTGCGATCGACCCAAAATCCCAGCCGTCGAGGCTCCTTGCCCAGCACAATGTTTTCCGCGACGGTCAGCGTCGGAACCAGCAAGAAGTGCTGATGAATCAGCCCAATGCCCGCAGCAATCGCGCGCTCTGGCGTCGGACGAACCACTTGCCCGTGATAGCGAATCACGCCGCTTGTCGGCTTCACCAGGCCATACAGCGTGTGTAACAGCGTCGATTTCCCCGCGCCGTTTTCCCCGAGCAGCGCAACCACTTCCCCCGGTCGAATCTCGACAGATACGCGATCGTTGGCGAGTGTGCGATCGCAGCGCACCGTCACCGAATCCGCCGCACAAAACGACGGAAGCGAATCAGCCTGCGGCGCACGGTTCAAAGCTTGCATCGGCCAAAGAGAGCAACATTTGCGATCCATCGCAAGCTCCGTCGACAACTTCGCATTAGGTCCGCCGAGAACAAAGTGCTAGCTTTCCCCGCACAGCACGCGCTGTCCCCGAAACCACTCGCGAAGGAGCCTCCATGCGACGACTGATTGCCTTATTCGCCCTTTCGCTGTCCTTGGCGTTCGCTTCGTCTGCCCATGCTCAGACGGAGCCCGCCACAGCTGCTCAGACCCAAGTCGGTATGCCGACGCAGAACAACGCACCGCTGTTTTCCGATCCGGTGCGACAGCCGTCCGAAGTCACTCCACATGCACTGGCGCTGCGAGCCCGCTGGGTGACGGTGCCAGGCTGGTCCATTGGCGCATTTTTGGACGCGCACACCCAGCTAAACGACGGCTGGTCCGTTGGGCTTGAATACCTGTACCGACGAGCGGGCTTCGATGTCGTGCTGTCGGTGGACTACTCATGGCTCGAAGCAGCGTCGGGAAACTTCCTGGGCAAAGGCAACAATCCAGCGACCGACACGCACTTTACGCGCTTCGACAAGCTGTCGTCGCTGTCGTTTGATGCGTCGCTCATCGGGCACTGGAACCTGACAAACTGGCTCGAGTTTCGCGTCGGAGCCGGACTCGGAATCGGCTACGTCTTCGGCGACATTTATCAGATCACCAACAACTCGGGCTGCACCGCCGACAACGCAGGCGACTCGACCAAGTGCTACCCGAAGAACGTCGGACCGATCTCAAACACCGACTCTGCGACGGTGGATCGGCTCAATGCGGCCAACTGCGCGGGCGACAACGACAAGCTCGATACGCCCGCGAGCCCGTGCCAGCGCTCGACGCAGAGCTATCCGTTTAACCCGCGCATCGTGCCGGTGCTAAACACCCTGATTGGTCTGCGCTTCAAGCTGCAAGATCACGTCTACTGGCATCTCGACGGAGGCTGGCGACTGGTCGGCTTCTACGTCGGTGGCGGCCCCGAGTTCCGCTTCTAGCAAGGAGTTTCCGTGCAAAAGTTTGTGGTAAGCCAAGCGGCAGCGATGCAGCGACTCGATCGCTTCGTCGCAGATCACACGGGACTAAGCCGTGGTGCCGCGATGCGTCTCATCGCCGATGGTCTGGTTCAAGTCGATGGTCGCATCGGAAAAAAGGGCATCTCGCTGCAAGTCGGTCAGACGGTGGCGCTGCCCGAGCAAACGCAAGACGATCTGACGACACCGCCGGTGCCCGACGCGAGCCTGCCGCTGCAAGTGCTCTACGAAGACGCCGATGTCGTCGTCGTCAACAAGCCGCAAGGTCAGGCGTGTCATCCGCTGCGCGCCGGGGAAACAGGCACCGTTGCTTCCGCCGTGGTCGCGCGCTTCCCGTCGTGTGCGCAAGCAGCCCAGCCAGTTCGCGAAGGCGGCGTCTGTCATCGTCTGGATACCGATACGAGCGGCGTGCTGCTGTTTGCGAAGACTCCGACGGCCTGGCAGCTTCTGCGGGCCGACTTTGCTGAAGGCCGAATCGACAAGGAATACCTGGCGCTCGTCGTCGGAAATCCGACGGACGATGAGTTCGATGTGACGCTGCCGCTGCTGAGCGGTCGAAATGGCAGCCCCAAGATGCAGGTCGCGACGACGCCCGAGGAGATTTATCATCCCGCAGCGCTCGACGCACACACCTGCTTTTCCGTCGAACAGCGCGGACCAGAGCACACGCTGCTGCGCGTCATCGCCAAGACTGGACGTCGCCATCAGATCCGCGCTCATCTTTCGCACCTGGGCTTGCCCATCGTCGGAGATCCGATCTACGGACAGAGCGAGCCCGGTGGTCAGTTTCTTCACGCCAGTCGGCTGACGTTTCCATCCCCCTCGCAGCCTGAGCGACGAATTCACGTCGATGCGCCGCTCCCCGCTGACCGCGCGGCGCTGCTCGCCAAGCTCACGCCGTAGCGCACTCAACGCGACCACGTACGTCCGCCCAACCTCGCAGCGCACCAACCAGCAGCCGTCTCGGCCTCTCAGTCAAGAGCCGCGCTGCCGCGCTTGTGCTACAGGTTGGGACATGAACATTGCATCGCTCCTCGACCGAGCCCAACAGCTCTTGGCGACTGCGGTTTCCGTCCAAAACCAGGCAGCCAGCTACCTGCACAAGCTGCCCGGCTTTTCCTTCGACGAGACCATGGCAGGACCGATCACGCTCGAACACCAAAACCATCCGCAGCACATGGAGTTTCGAATCCATGCCGAAGTGGCCTCACTCGGTTCGTTTCTGAGCGACGGACGAACCAGCATCAGCGGCACCGTCTCGATTCCCGGCTTAGCCGACTCTGCCGCGCTTTCGGGATCGCTGTGGATCTGGCCGCACAAGCGCATCCTTCGCTACGAGTTTTCGTTTGCGCGCAACGACGGCAGCCCGTGTCGCTTTGCCGGGCAAAAAGACGTGTCGCCGCTCGATCTGGTCGAGACGATGACCGCGCTGCCAAGCTACCTGTACGACGCGCACGGTCACGAAATCGGCCAGGCCGAGGTTCGCTTTGATCTGTCCGATCTGCCGACGTTTCTGGCGAGCTGGCGTCCAGTCGTCTCGAGTGAGCGTTAGTAACGAACACCGACGGATAGACCGCCCGCGCTGCCAAACAGTGCAACCTGCGGCTTGGCTTTCGCAGGCGGCCAGGCAATCAGCCCCGCGCCGACGCCCATCAGCACCGCGCCGCTCACCGTCAGACCAATGCCTGGGACCATCGTGCCAAACTGACAGTTTGGGCGATTGAACTCCGCCGGACACTCACCCATCAGCGTCACGCCGTTTTGCAAAAACGCGCTCACGCCAAAGCCCACCAGCACAGCGCCAGCCCCAAGCCCCACCGCTCCCGTCGCAATCCGCCACAGCGGACGCTTTTCCACGCGCTGCAGCACCGGCGGAGCATCCACCCGAACCGACGGCGCCGGCTCTCGCTGTGCATCCAGATCAAGCAGCGTCGCATCCACCACCACACTGCCGCCTTTCACCTCGATCGGCTGCGAGTGATCGACAAAACCTGGCTTGCGCAGCACCAGCGTGTAATGACCCGCGATCACCGACTGTCGCAGCGGCGCAGTCCCCAGCTTCACACCATCGAGCAGTACGTCAGCTCCCGTCGGTGACGAGCGAACATCCAGATCTCCGTGGTCGCGACCCACTGCCGCACTCGTCAGCGCGCCCGTCGTCTCTGCCACCTTCGGCAGCACCGCATCGAGCGAACACGCGTCACACTGCACCGTCTCGCTGCCCAGCTCTGCGCCGGTGGCCGCATCACGCAGCTTCAGAAGCACCCGCCAGCCGCTGCCCTGCTTTTCGACGCGCGCCCAGATCGCAAACTCGATGCCAAAGCGCTCTCCTGCCCGACGAAGACACGACGAGTCCGACAGACAATCCGCCAGCTCTTTGGCATAGGTTTCCAGCGCTCGCCGAGGAACCACTGCATAGCTCTCGCGACTCAGCGCCGTCTGCACCCGCTTTTGTACGGCATCCGCCATCTGCGCATCGGGGGCCTGATCGATCACCAACACCGCCGGAGGCAGCGTCACCACCGCGACATCCGAGCCTTGCTTAAACCGTAGCTCGACCTGACGAGCCAGCCTCGTCTTGACCTCGCTGCTCGCTTGCCACTTGTCTAGACTGGCCACCAGCCGATGCGGACCCGTCGGTACCAGCAGCGGCAGCGGCAGCGGCAAGCCTCCAATCAGGCGACCGTCGAGTGACAAGATCGCGCCGCGAGGCCCAGCGACCAGGATCTCGCCCGCATCCACCACCGGCTGAGCGTCGAGCAGCGTCTGCGCGTCTTTGCGCAGCGGATCATCGGCATCCACCGTCGAATCCGCCAAAAACCGTCGCAGCAGATCGCGCGCTTCCACCGACCGCTTTTCCGCCGCAGCCACCTGACCCAGATACAGCAGCCACTTCGGATTGGGACTTAGCTTGAATGCATCGCTAAACGCCGCCGAGGCCTGTGCAAGCTGTCCTGCTTTCAGCGCCGCAAGACCTTGCTCAGCCTGTCTGTCGGCTTGCTTTTTCCCGGCGCTGGCATGATCCGATGGCTTTTTGGCCTCGCCAGCACGAAGCTGGCCGAGTAGGCCCAACGCCACCACAAGCACACGAGCCGCCCCTCTCATCGCGCTTCCCAAGTCTTGCCATTATCGCATGGCTTTTCAGCCAGCGCGCGACCGCTGTTTACTTCGCGGCCTTCTTCCGACTGGCAATCACCTTGGCAATCTTGCCTTCCAAATCCGAGAAATCGAACGGCTTGTCGACGTACTCATCCGCTCCGTACAGCGGCGACGTCATCTCGTTCACCTTTTCACCGATGGCGGTCAGCATCACGATGCCCACGTCGGCAAACTGCGGATCGTTGCGCAGCTCTCGCGCCACTTCCCAGCCATTTTTGCCCGGCATCATCACGTCGAGCAGCACCAGATCGGGTCGCTTTTCACGCGCAATCTGAATGGTCTGAAGCCCGTCGGCAGCTTCGTAGACCTTGTAGCCCTTCTTGCTGAGCCGAAGCGACAGCATCGTCAGGATTTCGGGATCATCATCAGCAATCAGGACCGTGCCCTTCGAGGCAGCAGCCGTCATCGTCGGTGCAGGCATGCCAACCACGCTAGCCTGCTCACCCTGACAGGTCAAGTGTTCCCCCACCGCGCGGCCCTGCGACCAAGGCGGCGTGTGCGATCGTTTGATGCCAGCGACGGATCAGTCGGTTCGATGAAAGTGATCCAGCGCATCCCCCACGGTCGCAAAGTGCTGAACGATTCGTCCCCGCTGATGCGATAGCAGCCCACAGATCGCGTGCTGAAGGTCCGACAGCGGCACCTTGCGCGCGTCTTCCAGCTTCACCGCCGTGTGCGCGCGCGGCACAAACGTCGGCGTCTCAGCATCTCGTCGAGGATTCCCCGCCGGTCGGTTCAGCACATGCAAAAAGTCAGGCGCCGCGCGGTCACGATCCGTCAGCGACGGCAAGTCAAACCGACGACACAGCGTCTTTATCACCGAGGTGTGATCAAACGGCACATTCCCGAGCGCCCGCACCACCGTCCCCGGCTCAATGTATGGCGACACAAACAGCGCAGGCACGCGCGCGCCCAGCCGATCGAAGCCAAAGCCTTGCTCCAGCTCATACGGAGGCTTCTTGTGCGGCGGCATCACCCCAACCGGCGGCGGCACATGGTCGTAGGTGCCACCGTGCTCGTCGAACAAGATGACCAGCAGTGTTCGCTGCCAGCGTGGACCTCGTCGCAGCGCGTCATAGACCCGCGCCACCAGCGCATCTCCCGCCAAGATGCTCGAGTGCCCGTTTTGATGCGGCAGCACCGCCGGATGCATGTCGTTGTTGTTGATCATCACGCGCGGCTGAATGAACGCATACGCAGGCAGCGTTCCCTGCGCACAGTCGCGCTCGAATACATCCATGTTGACGAATGCGTCGTCGAAGCGATGGTCGTAGAGCGAGCGATGAATCAGCCTCGTGATCGGAAACGGGTCGAGCGGATCCCAATACACGCGAAACCCGCCTCCCGACGAGGACAGACCGAAGCGCTCTGCCAGCTTTTCAAAGATCGTCGGAGCCCGATTCTGCGACCACTTGCCATAGCTGGCGTTGTGAACAAAGCCGCTCGAGTCCGCCGCGTGCAAAAATGAACGATTGCAATAGGTCTGACTCGGCACCGACGCAAACCAAGCATCCGACACCGCATAGTCACGAGCCAGCCCCGACAGCACCGGCGTCGCCTGCGGTGGAAAGCAGCGCATCAGCTCTGCGGCCAGCTGAGCATCCCGTGCATCGAGACGAAACAGCCGATACTTCTTGCGATACGTGCGCAGGTAGTCCGTTACAAAGCCGCTCATCGGAGCCGGCCTCGTCAGATCCTGCTCCGTCGGTCCGTCGTCCCGTCCATAGAGCTGATGGTTCATGTGCGGATACAGCTCTTCGCCCGGATCGGGAAACGGACGCGCCATGTCATCCAGCGTCAGATACGGAGCGCGCGTCACCGGATAAAACTGCGGCGGAGATCCCGCATCAAAGTTGCCCAGATCAGTCCGCCCTGCGACCCCGCGAAACTGCCGATCTTCGTCGGGGACAAAGTGACGAGGTGATCCGTCTTCGTACAGAAAACCGAGCAGGTGATCGAAGCTGCGGTTTTCCAGCATCAGCACGACCAAGTGATCGAAGAACGCGTCCCCGTGTGAGGCGTCAGCCATGATCCGCTCTCCTTGCGACTGTCCGATGCGACTGTCCGACCCGGCTGTCCGACCCGGCTGTCCGACTTCTGTCACACCGTTTGATGCCAGCAGCCAGACCTGGCCCGCGTCTTACAGTGCGCGTTCCGCACGCGCTTGCTGCACGCTGTCCACCGTTCGTCGCAGCGTTCCCGTGTAGCGAAAATACGGAGCGCCTGCGATCTCACTGGGCGTCGTCTCGACATCGGACTTTTCCGACAGGTCGAGCCCCGCTTTGCGAAAGCAGCGCGCGACATACTGCGAACACACCATCGAGCGCGGCGTCACTGCATCATCGGAAATGCCCTGCTCTTCTTCGTGAACCGGCGTCCCCAGCGAGTAGTGAGCGCCCAGATCCACCAGCGTCAGCGCGCCATACTCAATGCCCAGGTTTACCAGCGCTTCGATGGCCAGTGCGTCCCGATTCAGCGTCGACCGAGCCTGCGGCGTCAGCTGATACCAGTCGATGCGACCTCGATAGCCTGCGACCGCCAGCCCGAGCGGCAGCGCTTGAATCTTGGGCATCTCTGCCGACAGAAGAACCCGTCGCCCGTACCACGTCAGCACCAGCCCAACGTGCGAATACGGAATGTCGGCCACCGCACGAATGAGACGACTCAGCTTGCGCTCACCACGAAACAGGATGACATCGCCATCTTGAATCGATTCTCGCACCTGCGAATACAGAAGCGGCTGCTCCTCGGGAAGGGTAGAGAGTGCTGGCATGGTTCCTCCGAGTCCAGCGTATCACGAAATTGGCAGCCAGCAGCGACGATGCTGGCGAGCTGGGGCACGGCTTGACAGCGCAAGTCACCTGCGACATCGTCGAGCGCGTGAGCAGAACCGCGCGCGGTGTAATCCTCTCGGTGGCAGTCGGTGCGGGGCTCTATGTCGCCCTCGCCGCAGGGTATGGAGAAGGCAGCCAAGTCCTTTCCCAGCTTCGACAGTTTTCCCCGCTGCTGCTGCTGCTTGGCCTTGTGCTGGCGTCGGTAAACTATCTGTTTCGCTTTGTGCGCTGGCAGTACTATCTGCGGCTTCTCGACGTGCCGACCTGGCCGCAGCCACAAGGCCACGCCGCGTCCGGTACGCGCTTTCTATCGCTGTATGACTCGCTGCTCATCTTCCTCGCAGGATTTGCGCTGACGGTGACGCCCGGCAAGGTCGGCGAAGTGCTCAAGTCCTACCTACTGCGAGAGAGCCATCAGCAGCCCATCGCCAAGACCGCGCCGATTGTGCTCGCGGAGCGACTGACCGACCTCATCGGCCTGCTGCTCCTCATGCTGATCGGCGTTGCGACCTGGATGCGACCCGCGCATCACTACCTGCTCGCGATTGGGCTCCTGCTGTGTCTGCTGCTGCTGCTGCTCGCATCGTGGCGATCGCTGGTCTACGCCGTGCTGGCGCTGGTGGAAAAGCTGCCGCGACTCGGACCCACGCTGGTTCCCAAGCTGCGCGAGTTCTACGACGCAGCCTACGTCCTTGTGCGACCGCTGCCGCTGCTTGCGGCGACGCTCACTTCGATCTGTTCGTGGTTTGCCGAGTGCTTGGCGTTCTATCTGATGATTCGCGGCTTTTCCGACGGAGGCCAAGCATCCGTTACGCTGGCGACCTTTATCTACGCCGTGATGACCGTCGCGGGAGCGCTCGCGTTTGTCCCCGGCGGACTCGGTGTCACCGAAGGAGGCATGGCCCTGCTGCTGTCCGAGCTTGGTGCCATGTCCAAGTCCAGTTCCGTCGCTGTGACCTTGATCATTCGCGCCCAGACCTTGTGGTTTGCGGTCCTGCTCGGTGTCTTGGCGCTGCTTGTCTTTTCGCGTCGTCAGCAGGTGGCCTTGTCGCTCGACCAAGTGCAGAAACAGACCACGCCGCCCGTCGCCTCCTAACCAGCCGCAGCGATCGTCACGATCGAGTCAGCGCAGGCAACAAAAGCTCGGCTTCCACCCGCAGAAAGCTCCGCAGCTCGGCACAAAATGAAACCAGCGCGGTCCGCACTGGCGACAGCGACGCCGAAAGCGCCTGCGACTCCGAATCCCGAGGCCAGTGCGTCAGAAGATCCGACAGCGCCTCGAGTCCTTCCCACAGCCGCACATGCGACTGCCGAACCGTCTCAAGCGGTCCAGTGGAAAGCGCCTCTGCCGATGGAATCCCCGATCGCCCCGCCACCCGCATCGCCAGCACCGACTGGAGCAGCGGAAACAGCGCGCGCTCTTCTGTCAGCAAATACGGCTCCAGCGCCCGCCACAGCTCACCCAGCAGCCGATCCAGCACCGCCAGCACCGGCGCATCATCGGACGAACGAGGCAGCCGCAGCAGCCCTTCCAGCGTCATCACCTGCTCAGGCAACCGCTCGTGAGGCCCTCGCACAATGTAGTCGAGCAGCTCCAGCGGAGCCGCATGTCGCAGCGCATCTACCGTGGTGTTCGCATCCATGAATCACCCCACTTGTAGCGCACAGTCGGTCCCGCGCCCAGGCGAAGAACGCAGCATCGTCCTCAGCAGCGTGTCAAAGTCTGCGCCCTGTCCCCGCTTCCGCGCGATGGGTGGACTGCTTCCCGCTTTCGCATTTCGAGGACTGCGATTGACACGACCGCCAGCGTGCGATTCATATAACTGTCATGGTGCAAACTGGCTTGCGGAGGCGTTCTGCCTGCGCACTTCTGATGGTGCTGCTCGGGGGCATGGAACCCTACGCGGCGGCCCGAGCGCAGCAGGCGCAGAGCGAGCCCCTGCCCAGTGAACCGATCGCCATCTCCAAGCTCGTATTTTCGGGCATGGCCGAAGAGTTTGCCGCCGATCTGCGCGGCAACATGGTGTCGGTGCTTCAGCGCGGTGGCTACTCGGTTCGCAGCCAGCAAGAGGTCGAGAGCATCCTCGGCAGTGAGCTGCGACTGCTCGGCTGCACCACCGCAAGCTGTTACGGACGACTCGCCCAAGCACTCGGCGTCCGACGCGTCATTGAAGGGGAAGTGCAGCGGCTTCAGCTGTCGACCTTTTCGATGAAGCTGCAGATGCGCGATCTGTTTTCGGGCCAGGCCACCCCGCCGATTGTCGAGCGCTGCGAGGTCTGTAGCACCGACGACGTTCGCCAGATGGTCCTCCACGCCGCCGAGCGACTCACCAAAGAAGTTCCGCCGCGCGGTCCCCAGGTCACAGAGCCCCGAATGAACGAGAGCGGCATCTTGGTCGTCGAGACCGAGCCGCCCGGCGCCACTGTCACCATCGACGGCGTGCTCCGCAGTGAGCGCACCCCCGCATCCTATCTGCTCGCCGCTGGCGTTCACGATCTGCTCGTCTCGGACGAAAGCCGTCGCCGCGTCCACCAGAAAGTCGAAGTCGCTGCCAGCAGCCAGCCCATCACCTTGCGGCTCAGCCTCAGCTCTCAGAGCGTCCGTCGATCCTGGATGACCGGGCTTGGCATCGCCAGCCTCGTGGGAGCCATCGGCCTCCTCGCAGGCAGCGCCGTCCTGCTCTACAAGCACAACGATCCCGTCTTCACCCCGGAGTGTCCTGACCTGGGTCTGACCGGCACCCACTGCCCGTTCAAATACGACAACCTCGCACCGGGCATCAGCTTGCTCGCGGGCGCTGGCGTCCTTGGCGTGACCGGCGGCGTGCTGCTCTACCTGGACAGTCGGCCCGCCAAAGCCCGCCCGGTTGTCGAAACGCCGTGAGCTTCGGCGCCCTTCGCCAGCGGCTGCGCGCGTTTCTCCTTCCCACGGAGCTTCCGCAGCTTCCGCTGTCGGCGGGTCGCGATGCCTTGCTGGTTCGGCTCGCCGGACTGATCTACTTCATCGCCTTTGCGTCGCTGTGGCCGCAGCTGCTCGGGCTGTTTGGCACCCAGGGCCTGTATCCGACCCACCTCGTCCTTGGATCGATCTCGGCGGACCTGGGCGTGAGCAAGTACTGGCTGCTGCCAACTTTTTTGTGGCTCAGTCCGACCGATACCGCGCTGCACCTGGTCTGCGGAGCCGGGATCCTCGCCAGCCTGTCCGTTGTGGCGCTGCGTCTCCTCTGGCCGAGCTTGCTTGTCGCCTGGCTGTGTCACCTGTCGCTCTTGTCGATTGGCGGTGCGTTTCTGTCGTTTCAGTGGGACGCGCTTCAGTCCGAGCTGGGCCTTTTGCTGCTTATCGCTGTGCCCGTTCGCTATCGCCGCCCGGAGCCGCTTGTGCTCGTGCAGCTCGGTCGCTGGCTGCTCTTGTGGCTGCTCGTGCGCGTCGTGTTTGGCGCAGGCTACGTCAAGCTCGCCTCGGGAGATCCCACCTGGCGCAGCCTGACCGCCCTGCACCACCACTTTGAGACCCAGCCGCTGCCGACCCTGCTTGGCTACTACGCCCACGCGCTGCCCTCGCTGATCAAGAAAGCCTTGGTCGTCTGCACCCTGGTCTGCGAGACGCTGCTGCCACCGCTCTTTTTCATTCCACGCCTGCGGCCCTACCTGCTCGTGCCCACCGCGCTGCTGCAAGTCGGCATCTTGCTCACCGGCAACTACGGCTACTTCAACCTGCAAGTGCTGTGGCTGAGCCTGCTGCTTGTGCCGCCCCACTGGCTGTCACGGCTTCAGCCCGTGCCCGCCGAAGTCGGAGACGAGCCAAGCCAGCTTCAGCAGCCGCGTCACTTGCTCACCGCCCTGCCACGCCTGCTCGGCGCGCTGATCTTGCTCACCGCCAGCCTGGGACACCTGCTGCTGACCCTGCGCACCGAACAGACGCTGCCCACGCCGATTCGCCGCGCCATGCAAGTCACCGCGCCGATTCATGCCGTCTCGCACTACGGGCCGTTTGCCGCCATGACCACCACCCGGCCCGAGCTGATCATCGAAGGCAGCCAAGACGGACAGACCTTTCGCGAGTACACCTTCCGCTACAAGCCCGGCGACATCCACCGCGCGCCTCGCTGGAATGCCCCGCATCAGCCCCGACTCGACTGGCAGATGTGGTTTGCCGCCATGGGCAAGCCGAGCGACAGTCCCTGGCTCGAAGTCCTGCTGCTCCGGCTGCTCGAAGGATCGCCCGATGTGCTGTGGCTGTTTGATCACGATCCGTTTGCCGGTCAGCGCCCCCGCTACCTGCGCGTCACCCACTACCAATATCGCTTCACCACGCTCGCGGAAAAGCAGCAGACCGGCGCCTACTTTGTCCGTCATTCGCCGCTGCCCTACGTCTCGCCGGTTGGACTGACCGCAGCGGACCCCTAGTCACCCACCCCAGGCCTCGGCCAGTGGCCCGGTCAGCTCACCTGTGCACGCTTTGCAGATGCAGCGACCAGGGCGACCATGCGACACTGATCCACAATCCCATGCCCGCAAGCGAGCCCGAGCTGGATGCCATCCGCCTGACACCGCAGCACCGTGCCATGGTTCACCAAGGCACCCGGATCGAGACCGAGCTGTTCGACTGCACCTTCGAGCGCGACCTCGTCACCATGCGCGCCAAGGGCTCACCCAGCCTGCCCGAGCTGGTCTACATCTTCCGCATCCTCGAAGAGGTCCGACGCATCCACAAGCGGCTCTATGTCATCTCCGTGGCTGGGCCGCACGTTGCGACGCCGTCCGCCGACCATCGCCGCTGGGTCGCCCAGTGGGATCGCGCGCAGGGAGCCGATGCCATCGCGATCATCGCCCCACACAACCTGCTGTTTTCGACCGCCATGAACCTGATCTTTCGCGCCGTCGCCCTGTTTCGCAGCCAGCCTCGCCCGTCCGCTTTCTTTTCCACCGAAGCAGACGCCAGGGCCTGGATCCTCAGCATCCGTTCCGAGCACGAACAGCGCACAGCCAGCCCCAAGTAGCCGCCCCGCCCGTACATTCCGCATCTCGCCCCCGCTGTAGCCTGTTCCGACCGACCTGACTTGCGACATGCTAGCGCGGCCATGGCCTCCCCTTCTGCTCTTGCGGCATCTGCCGACACGCTGTCCCGCTGGGCGCTCCTACGTCGCAACCTCGCCGCCCAGGACTACATCCTGCTTGCCTTTCACGCCTACCTGCTTGTGCGCGTGCTGATGGCCCCCGACTCGGCCCAGGCCGTCACCGCGCGCCTCATCTGGTCGGGACTGTGCGGCATCACCGCGCTCGGCATCGTGCTCGGTCGCGCCGAGCTGCTTCGTCCGCCCTGGCTGCGCGCCCTGATCTATCGGCTGTGCGTGTTTGTCCCGGTGCCCGCGTCCTACCTGGGCCTGTCGTACTTGCTGCCCGCGCTGCGTCCGACCTTGCTCGACCCACAGCTGCTGCGCATCGACGAGCTGCTGTTCTTTGGCAAGACCCCCGCCGTCTGGCTACAGCCCTTCATTCGCTACGCCACCGTCGAGTGGTTTTCCTTCTTCTACTGGAGCTACCTGCCCATCCTCGGCATTCAGCTCATTCCGTTCCTCTTGTTTGGACGCGGTGAGCCCATGCGCGAGCTGCTGGTCGGCGCCATGCTCGTCACCGCCATCGGACACACGCTCTACACCTTGGTGCCCGGAGCCGGACCGCACGCCGCCATGCACTTTGAGCGCGACCTCGCCGTCGGCGGCTTCTTCTGGGGTCTTGTACAAAAAATGGTCGATTCCGCTGGCGCGCAGCTCGACATCTTTCCCTCGCTGCACACCGCGCTGCCGACCTACTTTTCCCTCGTCTCGCTGCGTCACCGCCACACGCTGCCGTTTCGCCTGACCGCCCCCGTCATCGTCTTTTTCACCGCCAACATCATCATCGCCACCCTGTTTCTGCGCTGGCACTATGGCGTCGATGTCCTCGCCGGACTGCTCACCGCCTGGGTATCGCTCGGGCTCGCCATCCGCATCAGCGACAAAGAAGCCCACCGCGCCGACCACGGCCTACAGCCCGTCTGGGAACCGCTCGGCAAAAGCCACGGCTAGCCCGCCCCTTGCCACCGCGCTTCACGCATCCACACCCGGACTCTTTCCGTCTTGGGCTACTTGAGCACAAAGACAAACGGGTAGCTCACCTCCAGCACCGAGGACGGATGGCTCGGGAACCGCCAGCCATCGCTCGCGTCAAGCACGCAGCGCTTCACCTCATCGTCACGCAGCGTCGAAGACACAACCCGTGACAGCCACACGCGCCCGTCGGGGCCCAGCGTCCAGGTAACCACCACCTTCCCCTCCAGCTCGGGATTGCGCGCCAAGCCCGACTCATAGCAGGCCGTCACCTCAGCCCTGTGGGACTGGATGACCTTCCGAATGGACTCTTTGAGCTGCGGATTGGGCGGACCCATCTTCGACTCGCCAACGCCTTCACCGCGCGTCAGCGGTGGAAGGAACAGAACCGATGGAAAGCCCGCCGCGATGACCAGATCATCCACCGTCCGAAGCCTCGCATACGAGACGCGGTCGTCGACCACAATGACCATGTGCGGTTCATTGGGATGCACTCGTCGCAGCTCCGCAAGCTGAGCGCCGAGCGACTTGATATCCTGCACCTCTTTGGGCGACCCCGGCGCGTCCAGCAGCCGAAAGCCCTCGTTTGTCACGAGCAGCCTCGACTCGACGTGACCATCATGCTCGCCCGTCCGAGTCCGTCGCCACAGCGGATGACTGCGTCCCTCTAGCTCGGGTCCATAGCCAGCCAAGATGCAGGTATACAGCACCCGTCGAAGGACGAGAAACGGGACCGCCGGTGCCACATCGAGCAGGCAGCGAAGCACGGGCGAAGGCTGAACCTGCAAGATCAGCGTTTTTCTCGTCTCCAGCGCCCGAAACAGTCGATCTATCTTCCAGTCGAGGCTCCGGTCGTCGAGCGTAGCCGTCTTGACGATCGACACGTCGTCGATCGAAATCGTCTCACTGGCCACCAGCAGTTTTGCCGTGTCCCCAACCGGCGCAGCGGCAACCGGACCAGCCCACAGCCAGCAAGCCAGCCACATCAGCCGAATCGCGACCCGAATGTCCAGCATCTTGACCGATGGTAGGACCAGATCTGCGTACAAGTCTAGGGGCGACCCAGCGAGCGCGTCCGACGGAAAGACCTCGCCACCGCGCACGCATCAGGGCTGGGCAGCCGCCGGACGGTGCGCGCGCAGCCACTGCCGGGCCGACGCTTCGTCTTCGCACTGTCGCCACGGCAGCTTCCGCTGACCGAGCAGGTTCAGCGCCCCAAACAACAGCGCGTTGATCCCTTGGCTCACGAGGCCGACATGAAACAGCGCAATCGCCCGCGGCGGATGAGCGGCCCCAAACTCAGCCAGCCGCCGCCGGATCATGGGAGGAATCGCACCGGCAGCGCCCAGGTCGCCCAAGATGTAGTAGCTCTCGTGGCGCGACAGGATGTCCAGCGCCGCCGCCGAGACCCAGTCCGCAATCGCCAGCGTCATCGGACCGCTTGGCCGCATACAGAGGATGTCGTCTTCTACCCAGAGCTGAAAGTTATCGATGATTGTCTCTTTGCGAATCACTTCCCGCTGACTATAGCGCCACTCCCGAGTGAAAGTGGACCAACCAGCCCGCTTAATGGACAACGACGTGCGCGCTACATTCAGGATGTCAACATCAACATAGCGGGCACGTATGCAGCAATCGCGGGGTGTATGCGGCTGGCGCGGGAGCGGTCTTCGCTAGACGCTGGCGGGCGCGGCTTTGGCTTGCCGCTTCGGCTGGGGATGCAGCGCACGAGCGGCAGCGCTGTCTTTCATCGGTAAGCTGAAGCGTCGCACCTTGTCGTGCTGATACAGCGCATTGGCCACTGCCGGAGCCGTTGGAACCAGGCCAATCTCGCCCACGCCCTTGGCACCAAACGGACCTTCCGGCTCGCGCTCTTCCACCAGCAGCACGTCAATTGCGGGCATCGGATCGGCGCGGATGATGCCAATGCCGCGCAGCGTCGGGTTTTGAATCTGGCTGCCTTCGACCACCAGCTCCTCGGTCAGCGCAAAGCCCAGGCCCATGTGGATCGAGCCTTCGATCTGCCCCGTCAGCAGCTTCGGATTGAGCGCTCGACCGACATCGTGCGCCGCCACCACCCGCTCGACCTTGCCGTCCCGATCCAAGATGACCAGCTGCGTCGCGTAGCCAAACGACAGGTGCGTGATCGGATCTTTTACAGCGGCCCCAAGCGGCGAGGTCTTGTCAAACGAGAACACCCCGTCAAAGCGCCGCCCCACAAGCTCTGCCAGCGTCGCCGTTTGCAGCGCCGCCTTGAGCTTTTCCGCCGCATCCATCACCGCCCGCCCCGCACAGACCGTCGCGCGCGATGCCGTCGTCATCCCCGAAGGCACCTTGTCCTGCGTATCCACCGTCGCCGTAAAGATCGACGGAGGCAAGCCCGTGACGGTCGCTGCCACCTGGATCAGGATCGTAAACAGGCCCTGGCCCATCTCTGTGTAGCCGTTGGCGATCGTGATGGTGCCGTCGGGATTGATCGTCAGCGCCGCCCGCCCCAGGTCTGCCATGCCGTTGCCGATGCCGACGTTCTTGATGCCGCAGGCGAGCCCCACCGCCTTGCCCGCTGCCCGCGCTGCCTCGTACGAAGGTCGCACCGCATCCAGCGTCTGCCGCAGCCCCACCGCTTGCAGCTTCTGCCCCGAGCAGAACGTCGCCCCGTCGTACAGCGCGTTTTTGTAGCGGATCTCCCAGGCGTCCATCCCCAGCTGTTCCGCCAGCATGTCGAGCGCCGACTCCATCGCGAAGTTGGCTTGGTTTGCGCCAAAGCCACGCATCGCCCCGCACGGCGGGTTGTTGGTGTAGACCGCGATGCCGTAGACATCGACGTGCTCGACATCGTAGGCGCCGGTGGCATGACCGCAGGCGCGCTCGATGACCTTGCTGCCCACCGATGCATACGCGCCCTTGTCCCCGACCAAGTGGACCTTCACAAAGGTCAGCCGCCCCTCCGCATCACAGCCGACCCGATAACGCATCGTCAGCGGATGGCGCTTGACGTGCAGACGAATCGACTCCACCCGATCGAGCGTGATCTTTACCGGACGCCCCGTCACCCGCGCCAGCAGCGCCGTCTGCGCCTGCACCGACAGATCTTCTTTGCCGCCAAACGCCCCGCCTGCCGACACCAGCGTCACCCGCACCTGGTCTTCCGACAGCGAAAGCGCCGACGAGATCTGCCGCAGATCGTCATAGACGCCCTGCCCTTGCGAATAGACATGCAGCACCGCTGACGGCTGACCGTCCAGATCCATCGCCCCCGGCGGCACCGCCAGGCAGCTCTCTGGCTCCATAAAGGCGTGCTCAATGAACTGGGTGCGGAACGTCTCTTCGACCACAAAGGCGCTGCGCGCTTCGGCGGCCACCACATCGCCCCGCTGGACCTTCGACGTAGACAGGATGTTGTCGGCGTGCCCGTTTTCGGGATGCAGAAGCGGAGCCCCTTGCGCCAGCGCTTCTTCAGGACTCGACAGCGGATCGAGCACTTCGTACTGCACCGACACGAGCGCCGCCGCCTGCTTGGCCAGCTCCTTGGTCTCTGCCGCAATCGCGCACAGGACATCGCCCGTGTAGCGCGTCACTTCGCCGGGCGCGACAAACACCGGCCAGTCCCGGTAGATAAGTCCCTGATAGCGCGGCCCCGGCAGGTCTTCGGCCCCGACCACCGCCACGACGCCAGGCAGCGCGCGGGCCGCACTCACATCGATCGACACAATCTTTGCGCGCGGATGCGCCGACATCACCAGCACGCCGTGCAAAAGTCCCGGCACGCTCAGGTCGTCCAGGTACTGGAACTCGCCGAGCGCCATCTCTTTGCCGCGAAAGCGCGGCAGCGCCGTCCCAATCTGACCGCTGCGATCACAGGACGGCACCGGCTCACTGCGCAGCGCCTGACCGGCTTGCTCGATCGCATCGACGATCTTGACGTAGCCGGTGCAGCGACAGATGTGACCCGACAGCGCCTTGCCAATCTCGGCGCGCGATGGACAGGGGTTTTTGTCGAGCAGGTGCTTGCCGCACATCACCATGCCGGGAATGCAAAACCCGCACTGCACCGCGCCGCTTTCCGCAAACGCCGTCCCCAGCGCATCACGCTCACGCGGGCTGATGCCTTCCAGCGTCACCACGCTGCGGCCTTCCACCTTGCGAGCCGGAAACGCGCACGAGGTCTTCTTGTCGCCATCGACCAAGACCACGCACGCGCCACACTGACCCGACGGCGCACAAGCATCCTTGGGCGAAGTCACCCGGCAGCGCTCGCGCAGCAGCTCTAGCAGGCTCGTGTCGTCCGATATCTGCTCGGTTCGCTCGGTTCCGTTGAGGGTGAACGTGATCTCTGCCATGACTTCCTCGCTTTCCAAGAAGTCTCACGCATAGCACGCCCACAACCATCCAGCGCCGGGAAAGTCATCCGTCGATCGAGCGGCCTGGCGGCCTGGTCCACCGCCCCCCCCGGCGGCCTGCTCCTTGGCTATTTGGCATCCGGCGGGATGTGCGACTTGTTCAAGGAGGAAACCTGGGTTTCCTCCTTGGGAACCTCCTTCCTGATGGAGAGCTCTGGCGTTTTCTTTTCCCCCCCATCCCCCCTTCGGGGGCGGACCCCCCTAACCCCCCTGTTCGAGGGGGGAATGCAGAAGAGTCCTGTGAGCACTGTGCTGGACTTGTACCTCCTTGATACAAGACCGCTTTGGGGACGGCGTTGGGGAACGCCGGCAGACTTCAGACAAAG
>ERZ724526.314-NODE-314-length-28647-cov-6.039557_pt1 | contig 28647 bp, 20 predicted proteins | sample MGYA00376059_ERZ724526 | MGnify/ENA primary metagenome ERZ724526 (study PRJEB28724, sample SAMN07190883) | activated sludge metagenome | isolation source: activated sludge of sewage treatment plant in Hong Hong | place: Hong Kong | collected 2016-03-17 ...
CGGCATTGTAGTACGCCGACCAGAAACAGGTGTTTCCCGGTAAACAGTTTCACAGGAGATGTCGGTTGTGTTTAAATGTTTGAAGCAAATGTGAGTACCCGGTTTTTGAAGCGGCTGAACGCATCCAAATTTACTGGAGCGGCTCAATACCGAAAAATGGATGGATGTTAAGATTTCCAGCCGGCGATTGCTGCAAATACGCTAATTGAAGACATCCCTTTGATGCCTTTTTTTGGTTTGCGGATTCGAGGGTACTTTTACTTCCATATTTGACTTTTCACCTCACAGGCACCCGTCCATGAAGAACAGAAACTTCCTATTTTTTATCCTTTTTCTTTTTCCTCTCGCAGTTTTTGCACAACCCAAAATACAACTCATTGACCATGCCACGGGGTTCGTACTCCCGGTCGATATCACACATTGCGGCGACAGTCGTTTATTTATTGTGGAAAAACGCGGCATGATCTGGATGCTCGACAGCCTGGGAAACCGCCTGCAGGACACATTCCTGAACATCGTCGACCGGGTGCAGTCGGCGCAGAACGAGCGCGGCCTGCTGGGCCTGGCTTTCCCGCCCGACTATGCTCAGAGCGGCTATTTCTATGTCAATTATTCCCGCAAGACAGATGGCGACACACGGGTGTCGCGCTTTACCCGCGATACGTTAAATCCCAACAAGGCCGACCCGAACAGCGAACTGATCCTGCTCACGCAAGATCAGCCTTTCAGCAACCACAACGGAGGCAGCATCAAGTTCGGCCCCGACGGGTATTTGTACACCGGGCTCGGCGACGGCGGCTCGGCCGACGATCCCCAGGGCAACGGACAGAAAAAAACCACCTTCCTCGGCAAAATACTGCGCATTGATGTCAGCAACAGCAGCGCTTCAGAGCCTTATACCATACCTGCCGACAACCCGTTTGTCAATGACCCGGCCTATTTCCCGGAAATATGGTCGCTCGGCCTGCGCAACCCCTGGCGCTTTTCCTTCGACAGGCTGACGGGCGATATGTGGATCGGCGACGTAGGCCAGAACGCCCGCGAAGAGATCGACTTTGAACCCGCCGGTACAGGCGGCCGGAACTATGGCTGGCGCTGTTACGAAGGCAACGCCGCCTACCTCACCGGAGGCTGTCAGCCTGCGTCCAACTATACCTTCCCGATATTTGATTACCTGCATTCGAATGCCAATGGCTGTTCGGTCACCGGCGGATTCGTTTACCGCGGATCAAAATATCCCGACCTCTACGGGCAGTATATTTTCGCCGACTACTGCAGTGGCCGCTGGTGGAATATCCGACAGAACGCCAACGGCACTTTCAGTGCCAGCGTACTCGCCAACCTCAGCGCCAACCAGTACAGCAGTTTCGGCGAAGACCGTGACGGCGAGTTGTATGTTGCGCTTATTGCCAGTGGTAAAATACAGAAAGTCAAGGAATTGTGCTCAACCTTTCAGTTGTCTGGAAGTGTCATACAGCAAAATATCTGCACAGGCACCTTCAACGGTATCATCGAAGCGCAAACGACGGGCGGCGCTGCGCCGGTTAATTATGCCTGGTCAAACGGGCAGACCGGCAACCTCATCGTGTATCTCGAAGCCGGCCTGTACAGTGTCACTGCCACAGATGCCAACGGTTGTGCGCGAATCGACACCTTTGAAATGACCAATGCGATGCCCGATCCGCCGACACCTGTCATTACAGCCCCCGAAATGGCTATCTGTGAAGGGGATACGATGACGCTGACCTCGACTGAAGCCCCGAACGGATATTCCTACCAATGGTTTGTCGGCGGCACGCTTATTCCTGGAGCAACGGGCCAAACCTTGCTGATCGACCAGGGTGGTCCGTACACCGTGGTGTTCCAGGGGCCCGTTTGCCAATCTGAATCTTCGGAATTCGGCGTCTCGACAGCCATCCTTGTACCGCCGCCTATATATGCCTCGGGGGACTCGGTTATCGCGGTTACCTTCATGAACCTGAATTTCCAGTGGTACCTTGACGGACAACCCATACCGGGCGCCACGGAAAAGGTATACGTGGCCACAGTATCAGGGTATTACTCCCTGGAAGTAAGCGACCCCGATGGTTGCCGCTCTTTTACAGATGCCATATTTGTGGAAATCTCCTCCACCACACTCCCGACGTCGGTGCGCAGGTTCTCGCTGTCGCCGAACCCGACAAACGGCCTGGTTTCGGTTGCACTTGAGCTGGAACGGCAGGAAGACATTACCCTTACGCTCTCCGACGTACAACAGAAGGTCATTTTTATGCAAACACACCAGACCAGGCAACTTGCCCTGCCTGTCGACCTGCGTGTGCTGCCCGCCGGTACCTATTTCCTGAGTGTGCAAATGGAAAGCGGGCGGTTTGTACGGCAAATTGTGAAAAGGTGATGGTTAAGACTAAACTCCCAGGCAAAATGCAAATCAAATGGCACCCGAACAATATCTGATTATTACCGGCAGCACGATATTTCTGGTGCTGGGCACCATACACCTGGTGTACACCTTTTTCAGCGACAAGTTTCTGGCCAGGCAGGCGGAAACCGTTGAACGTATGAAGGCAGACTTCCCGGTACTGACCCGGCAAACCACCATGTGGAATGCCTGGGTCGGATTTAATGCCAGCCACAGTTCGGGAGCGATGTTTATCGGTCTGGTTAACATCATACTTGCCCTTGAACACTTCGAGGTATTGCTCAATTCCCTGCCAATGCAATGGCTGGATATTTCGACAATGACCTTTTACCTGTTTCTGGCAAAACGATACTGGTTTAGTATCCCCTTACGGGGAATCGCCCTTGCAGCCTTTTGTTTTCTACTTTCTTTTATTCTGATATGGAGTCGGTAAAAAATAACGACCGATCCGCGTCTACCCACATTCTGTTATTTACAAAAAAGTAACGATCACCCCAAAACAAGATGTGCGGCACAGCAGTAGATTTGTTGGTTCAATACACCGTTTAATAAAAAACCAGTACCAAACCTTTTCAACTATGAAGCACCTGTACGGTATTGTAATCCTTTGCTCCTTCCTTCCATATGCTGCACATAGTCAGATATTTGCACAGGATTTTAACTCCTCTACCGTACTTGCCGACTATGTGGGGGCCCCGCCGAACAACACCCAATTCGACGTGCTGGGCGCTTCGGGTGGCGGCGTAACGGTCTCGATCAATGCAGGGCGGCTCGAATTTGTACGAACGAATGCCAACGCCGGCGGCGCGATCCGAAATACCGATTTTAGCAGCACCCCGGTGTTGATGAAGGCGGAGTTTGACCTGGAGGTGCCCGCAGCAACTGCCAACCAAACAACTGCAGCACAATTATATTTTGGCGACGGCTTTAGTTCCAACATCACCGCCGGTGATGCCGGCGCCACTTTTCATACCAAAATCGGCATCAACCTGATCAGTGGTGGCGGGTTTCAAATCCGAAACATCAACGGTAGCGTCAACAGCGTGACATTCAACGGTGAAAACCACGTTACCCTGTTTAGCAACAACTCCGGCGCCTCGGCCAACTATTCCGGGCCCGACGGCAGCACCACCAGCGTTGCCAATGACAAGATTGATGTTTGGGTGAATAATACGCTCATTTTCAACGACATGAACGCCAATGCAGCCGGTGCCGGAGTGGGCCTGAATGAGTTTAAATTTATTTTCTCCACCGGAACAGGTACCATCACCCTCGACAATATCCTGATCAGCGAGTTTTCGGCACTGCCTGTTACATTGCTGTCGTTCCGGGCGCAGGCAGGTTCTGCTTCCGTTGATCTGTTCTGGCGCACTGCCACCGAGACCGATAACGATTATTTTTCCGTCGAGCGCAGCAGCGACGGGCGCCAGTTTGCAGAGATCGGGCGCGTCGCCGGCGCAGGTACCTCTTTCCTGCCCGGCAGTTATCAGTATACCGACGACCAGCCGGTCAGGGGTGTCAATTACTACCGGCTCAGGCAGGTCGATTTCGACGGCACATTCTCGTACAGCCCGGTTGTCACGGCTGCTGCAGGCAAGGATGCCGGTATACGGCTGTACCCCTCACCCGCTACGGATATCCTCACGCTGCACCTCCCGGCGCCACTGGACGCCGAGGCCGTCTGGCAAATATTCGACCAATCGGGGCGGCTCGTCTTGTCGGGTACCGTACGGGAAGAAGGCGTTCGACACGAGGTAGACCTTGCTACACTGCCGGAAGGCATGTATGCGTTTGTCCTGCTTTCCGGGAATGAGGCACTGACAAAATATTTCCGCAAGCAGTAAGCGGTATTCGCCGGTCGGACAGCCCCAGACCTCATAGGTTTTGAAAACCTATGAGGTCTGGACTCACGCTTTCCCTTACTTTTGCGCCATGCTGAAACACGTCCTTTTTGATAATGACGGAACCATTGTCGATTCCGAGATCATCGCCGTACGCTCTACCCTGCAACTGCTCGGGAGCTACGGTTTTCGAATGACCGAACAGGAATACAGCCGCCGTTTTCCCGGCCTGCTCGAGCGCGACATTATCGACATCATCAGCCGCGAATACGGTATTCAGATTCCCGATGATTATTTCGATCGCCTGCGGGTATTACATATCGAGGGTTTTGAGCGCGACTTGCGCGCTATCGACGGAATGCCCGCCATTTTTCGCAACCTGAAGACACCCAAAAGTATGGTGTCGAACGGCAGCGTGCGCCATGTAGAACGTTGTCTGCGGCACGTAAGCCTGCATGATGCACTCGACGGACATATTTTCTCCGCCGAACATGTCGAACGCCCCAAACCACATCCCGACGTGTTTGAATACGCCATGCAGCAACTTCAACTCGACCCGATTGATGTTATTGTGGTGGAAGACAGTCCGACCGGCGTCACTGCCGCCAAGAAAGCCGGGCTCCGGGTTGTGGGTTTTCTCGGGGCAACCCACATCCACGACGGCCACGAAGCGCACTTGCTCGACTGCGGGGCCGACTATATCGCCTCGGATGCAAAAGCGTTGGGAGGTCTGTTGGAAAAGTACGGGGCGTTGTAGAAATGATGAATGATGAATGATGAATGATGCAGAACGGTCGCGCCGGGGAGACGACGTGGGCATTCGGTCATTCGACATTTAACATCTTCCACAAGACATCCTTCAATTGCTGGAGGTTCTTGTTTGTCAGCGCTGAAATAAATACCACTTCCACACCTGAAGGCAGTGTTTCGCGAAGCATTTTTTCAAGGTCCTCGTCGATGAGATCGCTCTTGGTGATCGCGAGCAGGCGCGGTTTGTCGAGCAGGTCGGGGTTGAACTCCTCCAGTTCTTTGGTCAATATGGCGTATTCCTCTCTGATGACGCGTTCGGTATCGGCAGGAATTGTAAACAGCAAGACGCTGTTGCGTTCGATGTGCCGAAGGAACCGGTGACCCAGTCCGCGGCCCTCGTGCGCGCCCTCGATGATCCCCGGAATGTCGGCCATGATAAACGTCTGGCCCTCCCGCACTTTGACGATACCGAGTTGTGGTACCAGCGTGGTAAAGGGGTAATCGCCGATTTTGGGTTTGGCCGCCGTGACGGCGCTGAGCAACGTGCTCTTGCCCGCATTGGGGAAGCCGACAAGGCCCACGTCGGCCAATACCTTGAGTTCCAGAATAACCCACTTTTCAATTTTGGGTTCGCCGGGCTGGGCATAGCGGGGTGTTTGGTGGGTAGACGATTTGAAAAAGTTGTTGCCTTTACCGCCTCTGCCGCCCGGCAGCAGTATCTTTTCTTCTCCCTTTTCAGTAATCTCCATCAGGAACTCGCCCGTTTCGGCATCGCGTGCCACCGTTCCCAACGGCACTTTCACGATCACATCGCTGCCGTCCGACCCTGTTTTGAGTCCGCCACGACCGCTCTGCCCATCCTCGGCATAGATGTGTTTGGTATATTTCAATGAAAGCAATGTCCATTCCTGTGGATCGGCCTTCAGGATGATGTGGCCGCCACGACCGCCGTCGCCGCCGTCAGGCCCCCCTTTGGGCATCGCCGGGCCGCGGTAAAAATGCACACTGCCTGCGCCCCCTTTCCCGGAGCGAAACATTATTTTGACGTAATCAACAAAATTTTCGGCCATAAACGGTGTATAGAATCAATAAAGGGTCAATGGGCCGCAAAGGTACGTTTACTTCCGCGAATCCCGCCGACCCGCGCCAATGGAGCCTTATGACTTCCGCAAAACAATTTTTGGTGGATATTCGCAGAAAAAATTCGCATGTTCGTGCATTGATCCCTTCATTTACGTTTTCATATTTGTTTGACTATTCCGTCCCGACCAAAACAACACTATGCCTAAATCAAAACCACTTATTGATCCCCACGAACCCAGTTTTCTGGAAGGCCCCAAGACCCGAAGTTTTGAACTGTTTTTTGTAATCAGGGTATTCTGGGAGTTCCTTCAGGGATTCCGAAAGTTACACTTCATCGGTCCCTGCGTAACCATTTTCGGCTCCGCGCGATTCAAGGAAGGGCACCCGCACTATGAAGCGGCCCGCAATGTAAGCCGGCGTATCGCCGACGAACTGGGTATGGCTATCATGACAGGCGGCGGGCCAGGGATCATGGAAGCCGCCAACCGCGGTGCGCGGGAAGCCCGGGGGCTGTCGGTAGGCTGCAATATTGTGCTGCCACACGAACAGAAAGAGAACCCCTATCTCGACAAGTTTGTGTTGTTCCGCTACTTTTTTGTCCGAAAGGTGCTCCTGGTCAAATACTCTTTTGCCTTTGTGATCTTTCCCGGCGGATTCGGCACGATGGATGAATTTTTCGAAACGCTGACGCTGGTGCAAACCAAAAAGATCGAGAACTTTCCTATTGTCGTCATGGGCACGCAGTTTTACCAACCCCTGCGCGATTTCCTTCAATTCATGGCGGAACAGGGAACCATTTCGCCGGAAGACATGGACCTGTTGTTGTTCACCGACGATCCGGATGAGGCCGTTGGTCACATCAGGCAATATATTTCCAGTAATTATAAAATCGTCCGGCGCAGGCCGGCATGGTGGCTGTTTGAAAAGAGATAACCGGCTTTAAATCAATATTTTGCGTGCTATTTTTGTTTTCAAACAGAATATTAAAATGTTTTAATTTACTATGAAAGCATCTGACGGTTTCCAATGGAAAAAAATGCTGGGCTGGAGCCTCGGGCTTTTTGTACTGCTTTTCATCTGCAGGTTGACATACGGCTATTTTTACCCGGGTATTGCCCTTGAAAACGGTGTGGTGAACATAGCCAGCCCCGGCAGCGACGACTATTCCATATCGCGCAAAAACTACGCATCTGAAAAAATAAAGACGACCCCGCACCCGCAGGAGGGGCCGGCCGGATCGGGACTGACACAGAAGTATGAAAAAATCGCAACCCTGCGCTCGAAGAGCAGTCGGTTCGCAGAAGACGAGGCAGCCCTGAAGCGTACCGTAAAAGGTTTCGACGCCGTGATTCAGTATGAACAAAACACCGGCAACGAGGGCCGGCGCAACCTGAACCTGATCATCGGTGTGCAGCCGGAAAAGTTCGACAGTTTTTATGTGGAAATACAAAAAATCGGTAGGATCATTGCCCGCTCGGTCACCAAAACGGATAAGACCAATGAGTTTCTCCAACTGAATGCGAAGCGCGTCTCGCTGGAAAAAATACGCAATTCACTGCTCGATCTGAAGAGCCGCAGCGGCCGTATCGATGAATACATCGGGTTGGAGAACAGGATTCTGGAAATCGAGGGACAGCTCCAGGAACTGGGCGTGCAACTGGGCGATTATGATGAGGAGAACGAGTTCTGCACGATCCGGTTTTCGATGTACGAAGGCGAGGAGACACGAATCAGTCTGGCCCAGCGCCTGAAAGTCGCTTTCGAATGGACCGTCAAGTTTTACCTTATGTCGGCACTCGGTTTATGCCTGGCCCTTGGCGCAACCTTTTTCGCTTTCCGGATCATCACCGGGCCGGGTAATTTTAAATCCGGGAGCGGCAAATAACCTCGTTCCGGGAGCGGGATAACTTTTCAAAAGTTGTGTCGAATCTGCAAAAAAACGCCGGTATACGCTATTTTTGGTGGCGTGTACCGGCGCTTTTTACGCCTGAACCAAATTTTTCTGCTTTTTCCATTTTTTCACGACAGTAAAATTCGGCGACACCCCATGCCCGCCGGGATTGATTTCTTTTTTGAAAAACCAAACTTCTCTGAAATGCGCAAGAAATGGCTTATCGCCTTCCTCCTTCTGACGGCAATTTCGATTGCTGCATTGTTTACTCCGGCGCCGGAAACTCCTGCAGGCGACATAAATCCTGCCGACACGGCGTGGATGCTGGTCGCTGCCGGGCTGGTGCTGCTGATGACGCCCGGCCTGTCATTTTTTTACGGCGGCATGGTGAGTTTCCGCAACGTAGTGTCGACCATGCTACAGAGTTTTATCTCGCTGGGTGTCGTGAGTTTTCTGTGGGTAGTTGTTGGTTTTAGCCTGGCCTTTGGCGACTCTGTCGGTGGATTTATCGGAAGTCCGACTACCTATTTTATGTTTCAGGGCGTACACCTGGGCCCGCATCCCGACCTGTCGCCCACCATACCATTTGTGTTGTTCGCACTGTTCCAGTTAAAATTCGCCATTATTACACCGGCACTCATTACCGGAAGTTTTGCGGAGCGCATCAAGTTTACGGCCTATATCGTATTTATTTGCCTGTTTACCCTCTTCATTTACGCCCCGCTGGCGCACTGGACCTGGCACCCTGAGGGCTTTTTGCGCAAGATGGGTGTGCTCGACTTTGCGGGCGGCACGGTGGTACACATGAGCGCAGGCTTCGCGGCCATTGCAGGCGCCATGGTGCTGGGCCACCGCAAAACGCGTCAAACGGGCAACCACCATGGTCCGGCCAACATACCCTATATTATTCTCGGTACGGGACTGCTGTGGTTCGGCTGGTTCGGCTTTAATGCCGGCTCCGCGTTGGGCGCCAACTCGACGGCAGCGCTGGCCTTTGCTACGACCAACTTTGCTTCTGCCTCCGCCATGATGACCTGGGTGTTTTATGAGGGTCTGATGGGCCGCAAACCCTCGGCAATGGGCGCCTGCATCGGCGCCGTGGTGGGTTTGGTCGCCATCACCCCCGCAGCCGGATTTGTCACCATCGGCCAGAGCCTTTTTATCGGTTTTGCGGCGGCCATCGTGAGCAATATCGTGTTGTTTTACTTCAACAAAACGGGCATCGACGATACGCTCGACGTATTCCCCTGCCACGGCGTCGGCGGTATTACGGGTATGTTGCTGACGGGCGTTTTTGCGAAAGACGTGGGCCTGATATACGGCGGCACAGCCACCTTCATGAGCCATCTGCTCGCTTTGGCCATCGTGAGTGTATTTACCTTCGGCGGTTCCTGGATCATCCTGAAAGCGACCAGCTTCATCGTACCCCTGCGGGTAAGCGAACAGGATGAACTCCTGGGCCTTGATGAAAGTCAGCACGGGGAACGAATGTCGAGTCTGAACGAACGGATTCGCGCGTTTTTGAAGGAAAACGGTTCCTGAGTACCGGGACTCAAAACTGTATCCTGTACACAAAATCAGGGGTGAAGCCCAGTTGAAATTGCGTGCTCACCACTTCCGTCCCCCTGAAATAACGATAGGCAAATACATTGCGCCGGTTGGTCAGGTTGGTAAAGTCCAGAAAAAGGTGGTGGGTCATCCGCCGTGCATCGTAGCGCATGCCCACCTTGGCGTCGAGGCGGAAAAACGCGGGATACTGCCCCGAATAGGGTCGGGTCTCATCATAAATTTCGACACCCGAGGCGATGCTTTGGTCAAGATCGACCGGCGTATACCAGCGCCCGCCTGCCGTGCTGATTTTCACATCCGACGTAATGGTCCATCGATTGCGCAGGGGATACTCCTTGCCTGCCAGGGCATTCAGAATATAGCGGCTGTTGAAGGCGGTGTTGCGCCAGATGCCGTCGCTGCCCCGGTATTTCGATTCGAACAGCGAACCCGACAACAAAAAGTAAAAACCATCCTTGTAGACCTTTGTAAGGGTCAACTCCAGGCCATAGTTTTTTCCGTTTCCGCTGCTGGCAAGGCCCGAAAAATCCCATAGTGCGAAGCTGGAACCAAAATTAAGCAGGGAAAATCCGTCGGGCTGCATGCGCACCGGCACATGGGTTTGCCATTGAAAATAGGCTTCGGCCCTGACCCGCCATTCCGCCGAAAATTTTTTCTCCCAGGCCGCCACGCCCTGGTGACTGCGCAGAAAATCGAGTTTCCGGTTGGGTGTGCTTCCATCCGGATTGACGTAAAACAGGGTTGCTGTGGCGGGCGTCTGGGCGTGATAGCCGTAGGCAAAAATGATGTCGTTGGCGTTGGGTAATTTGAGTTTAACCGCCGCGCGGGGCTCGAGTGTCGTTTTGCCGGACAGGGGCAGGTACTGGCTGTGCAGGCCGATGTTGACAGAATAGCGCTTTTTTACTTTGTATTGCACCTGGGCAAAGGTTTCAAGCAGCCACAGATGCCCGTCGTAGTCCCGCACCGGAATATAATCGGGTGTTTCCCGCCGCGTCAGCAACCGCGTATCGATGGCGGCATTTTGCAACAACACGCCCGCCCGGAGGGTGAGTCTTTTGGTATGGCGGCGTTGCCACAGCGACGACAGGCGCAGGCTCTGATCGAGGTTCGTTTCGTCGAGCCACTGGTTTCGCCCGCCGTTGGGCTCCAGGTTCCAGCCCTTACTGTCGATCCGGTTGGTGCTGTATGCCAATACCGTGCGGAGGTACGATACGGTATCGAGCATTACCTGGTAGCGCAATCCGGTGGTCAGGAGTGTACTGCTGAGTTCAGAGTCTTCTGCCGGTGAGTGGAAAAGATTTTCAGGGTCCACGTCCATGCCCTGTACGAGGATATGGCTGTTACCTGCCAGGCCGAAAAAACCGAGCCGGTGCCGCCCTTTCCCGAGATCGACTTTCCAGTTGAGGTCCTGGTATTGCGGCACATAGTTGCCACCCACCCGCGCACCCAGGTTTTGCAGGAGATCGACAAAGGAGTAGCGGTATCCTGCGACAAACGAGCCGTTTTGTTTTTTCCAGACGGGGCCTTCAGCCGTAGCCTCCACACCGCTCCACGCGCCTATCTGACCGGTAAATTCAAACTTCTCCTTGTTGCCCGCCCGAAAATTCATGTCCATCACGCCGGCAATGGTATTGCCGAATTCTGCGGGAAAGGCGCCGGTCAGAAAATCCGATTGGCCTAAAATATTGGGATTCAAAGCATTGAAAGAACCGCCGCTGTTGCCATAGGTGCCAAGGTGGCTGGGATTGGGGATGGGCACACCCTCCAGGCGCCACAAGAGTCCGGTCGGGGAGTTGCCGCGAACGACAAGGTTGTTCTGGTAGTCGTCTGTGGCGCCAATGCCGGCAAAATTAGCCGCCATCCGGGCGATATTGCTGCGCCCGCCGCTGTAGCGCGCCACGGTTTCGGGGTTCAGTGCGATAGCGCTCACCTTGGCCAGTTTATTGACCGGTTTTGTCTTTTTCGTGCCGGATATCGTCACAGCCTGTATATCCTGTCCGCCCTCTTCCAGCAATATACGCACGCCGGCATCTTTGCCGTTGGTTACCAGTATATCCGGCAGGAACTCGTCTTCATACCCGAGATAACGCGCCCGGAGTGCATAGCGGCCCGGAGGGAGGTCGCGAATGACAAACATGCCGTTGGTGTCGGAAATGCCGCCGCGCGGCTCGTCAAGGTCCGGCAGATCGAGAACGACCCCCGGAAGCGGAATTTCAGTGATTTTATCCAGAACGACGCCGCGAATGGCCTGGGCGGATAATTGGCATACAGCAGCAACGGCCAGACAGCAAACGAGAATAAGGGAAACCTTGCGCATGAAACAGGTGCTTTCATTTGTACAGCGCAAGATACCGGGAAATATATTTGCCTATTATGTCAAATTCAACGTTTACGACATCGCCAGCCCGCAGGTTCTTGAAGTTGGTGTGTTCCCAGGTGTACGGGATAATGGCTACGGAAAAGAGATCGTCGTGTGGCTCCACCACGGTCAGACTCACCCCGTTGATGCATACGGAGCCCTTGTCGACCAGCAGGTGATCGGGTGTGGGCATATAGCGAAAAGTAAATCGCCAGGAGCCGCCGGTTTCCAAAACTTCCACACAGGTTGCCACCGTGTCGACATGACCCTGTACCATGTGGCCGTCGAGCCGGCCACCCATGGGCAGGCAGCGCTCGAGGTTGACCGGCGTACCGGCTTCCCAAAACCCGAGGTTGGTGCGGCGTAGGGTCTCTTCCACAGCCGTCACCCGGTGCCAGCCCTCTCCCAAAGCGACGACCGTAAGACAGGCGCCGTTGTGGCTCACGCTCTGATCGATCTTCAATTCACCCGAAATGGGGCTTTCGATGGTGAAATGTACGTTGGACTGGTCTTTTTCAATGGCGCGGACGGTGCCGAGGGTTTCGATGATGCCTGTAAACATGGATATAGTCGTGGATGGGTGATCGGTGTGTGGATTAATTCGATACTTCTAAATTGTTGTAAAACAGCAGACTGCGCTTTGTTTCTTCCTGGTTTGGCTCCAGGATTCTTATGGTATAGGGAACCGCTCCCGGTATGGCCATCCGAATTTGTCCCGCAGCATTTTTCTTGTCCTGCAACATCAAGTTCCACAATTCGGGAAAAGCGGATTCCGGTATTATCCGGTGGGGAAAAACACGGAAAATCATATCGGCGATCCCAATTGCCTTTTCCGGCGCGTCAAGCCATGTTTCACAGATCATACCGATGGCTACCGCCTCGCCGTGCGTGAGCGGCTCTGCCGTTTCAAGAAAATAACTTTCCAGGGCATGGCCAATGGTATGGCCGTAATTGAGCAACGCGCGCAGTCCCTTTTCGTAAGGATCTTCTTGCACGATCCGGGCCTTAACGGCAATAGAAGCCTCCAGGTACCACGGACTTCCGAGTCCGTGTATACTGCCCCCGTGTTTCTGGAAGGCTGCGGTGCAAAGGCGCCAGAGTTCCGGGTCGCCGATCAGTGCATGTTTGAGCACTTCGGCTAGGCCGCTGCGCAACTCCCGATTTTCCAGCGTTTGCAGAAATACGGGATCGACAAACACGGCGGCGGGATTTCGAAATACGCCTATTGTATTTTTAACTCCTTGAAAATCAATGGCCAGTTTACCACCAATTGCTGCGTCGGTCATGGCGAGCAGTGTTGTGGGGACCTGCACGTAATCGACGCCACGTTTCCAGGTCGCTGCACAAAAACCTCCCATATCGCCGATCACGCCGCCGCCGAGGTTTATAACCAGGGCTTTTCGGTCGAGCCGGGTATCGAGCATGCCCTGCCAGATAAGCCCGCAAGTATCGAGATTTTTATGCTGTTCGCCTGCCGGAATTTCGATGACAGGTATAGTCTCGGGGAGTCCTGTTTTTTCCAGAAAAACAGGCATGCAATGGCGGTGGGTATTTTTATCAGTCAACAATATGACCTGCGCATAACTGCGCTCGCTCAGCCAGTCGGGGAAAGTCTCCCGCAGGTCGCCGGTAAAAATTGTATAGTCGTTGAGATGAAAATGTTGCGGCATGGTTACGAGGCTGTTTGAGTCAGAGCGTGTTTAAATTCCGGTGCCGGAGCGAAAGCGAGCAAATTTTATTTCAGGCAAGGCAAAATTTGCAGCCATAGCCGGGCGTCTATGGCGAAAATTTTAACGAAGTATGAAATAAAATTGGCCGCTTGCAGCCCGGTGACCGAAATTTAAACACGCACTTAAACATTACCCCCGTTCCTGCGGCATCCGGATTTCCACGATTGTTCCCTTGCCTACCTCGCTGCGGATATCGAGTTTCCACTTGTGCTCCTTGCACATGGTTTTTACATAGTACAGGCCGAGACCGAAACCTTTCACGTTGTGGACGTTGCCCGTAGGCACGCGATAGAACTTGTCGAATACGCGTTTCAGGTGCTCTTTGGGTATGCCGATGCCATGATCCTCAACGGTAAGTATCACAGACTTGCCTTCGTTTTTCAGCCCAATCCGTATTTCCGGCGCGTTTTTGCTGTATTTCACCCCGTTATCGACGAGATTGTGCAGTATATTGGTCAGGTGCATCCGGTCAGCCATGACAAGTGTATTGGTTGCCGGCAGATCGAGCAGCAGTTGGCCGCCTTCTTTTTCCCGCACCTTCATTTCGATAGAAGGCTGAACCCCTTTGATGAGTTCGTGGAGATCGAGTTCCTCTATGTTAAGTTCGATCTTGTCGCGCTCGATCTTGGCGAGTTGCAGCACCTTTTCCACCTGCGTATTCAATCGAAGTACCTGCTCCTTGATGATCCCGGAATAGCGGTTGAGCCGGGGGTCGTCGCGAACTTTTTCATTTTGCAGGAACACATCCGTAGAGATATTGATCGTCGAAATCGGCGTTTTAAACTCGTGGGTCATGTTGTTGATAAAATCCCGCTGGAGTTCGGACAACTGTTTCTGGCGCAGGATGACAAACATGGTATAAATGAAAAACGCCAGCGTGACCAGCATCAGGGCAGTAAAAGCCACTACAATCCACATATTGCTGAGGATGTTGGCGTTTTTGCCGGGAAAACGCACGCCGTAGTAGTAGTTCAGTTCGGTTCGGGTATGCGGCGGCAGTGCCTCGTCCTGTTGCAGTTCAACAGCAGCGAAAGGGGTGGTTTTTCTGTATTTGATCGTTTTGCCGGTCACCATCTGCTTGCTGGAGCAGTCGAATATCCCGTACTGGAAATCCTCGTGCAACCCCTGGCTTTCGAAAGCGCGTTGCAGGTAAAATTCCAGGGTTTTGGGATCGAAATCATTGTCTACGTTTACCACGTAGTAGTTGGAGTACAGTTGCTCGATCAGGTTCTGATTGGGCAGTTCAAACAGGGTAGCCTGGGCCAGATTGCGGGACGCGTCGAGCAGCGCCTGGTACACCTTGCGGTTGAATTCCTGCTCCTGCAAATCCCAGGTGCGGAGTACCCAATAGGTTTGAACCGTCAGCAGGCTGAGCATGGAAATAGCGCCCAAAACAATGACGCGGCGTATGATGGAATTGGTCATTTTTCTCCTTTAAACAGACAAAGTTCGCGAGGGTTTCTGACTTTTTAGCAAAAACAACACCCCATTGGCTAATCATTGATCCACAAATCGCTGATCTGTTTGGGCGCAGCGGCGGCGACAGGGTTAAGTATCCGCTCCTGTCGGTTGATACTCTCCTGGTGTACGGCCTCCAGGAACATGGCGATAAACTCCCGGCTGAGTTCATTTTTTTCACCCCTGCGCTGCAATGCCTCGCGCAAGGCCCGGAAACGTTCCGGCTGCAAAACGGCGATATTTTTGTCCTTCTTGATGGCGCCGATCTCGGATACCAGGTTCATGCGCCGGGCGATCATGCTGATGATCTCCTCGTCGATGTCGTCGATCTCGCTGCGACAGTTTTCCATCCGCGCCAGAAAATCGGGGTCGTCGGACGTGATCGCCCTGCGCTGCAACCCTCCGATCATTTCACCGAACCGCTCCGGTGTGATCTGCTGGGCAGCGTCGCTCCAGGCCTGGTCGGGGTTGGGATGGGTCTCTACCATCAGTCCGTCAAAATTGAGGTCGTACGCTTTTTGGGCCGTTTCGGCCAATATATCGCGCCGTCCGCAGATATGGCTGATATCGCAGATGATTTCCATTTCGGGAAATTCCTGCATCAGATCTATGGCCATCTGCCAGCGCGGCACGTTGCGGTATTTGGAATCGCCGTAACTCGAAAAACCGCGGTGAACGGCTGCAATGCGCCGCAAACCCGCCTTGTGCAGGCGCTCCAGGGCCCCGACCCACAATTTGTAGTCGGGGTTGACGGGATTTTTCACCAAAACCGGGATATCGGTTCCTTCCAGCGCATCGGCGATTTCCTGTACAGAGAAAGGGTTGACGGTAGTCCGCGCGCCGATCCACAATACATCTATCCCGAATTTCAGGCATTCGTACACGTGTTGGGCGTTGGCGACCTCGGTCGTGACGGGTATGCCTGTCTCAATTTTTGCCAGCTTGAGCCATTTCAACCCCTGCGTACCGATACCTTCAAAAGCGCCCGGACGTGTGCGGGGTTTCCAGATGCCTGCGCGAAACAGGTCAATACCCTGGCGCTTCAGGGCGTGTGCCGTTTGCAACACCTGTTCTTCTGTTTCGGCCGAGCAAGGCCCCGCAATCAGGATCGGTCGTTTCAGGTCAAATACGGGCTGAAAATTCATGGCCGTTGATTTCAATTATTTTTGAAAAAACAAAAACTACACACGTTGGGTTGTGAACCGGGGCATATTTTTCAGTACTGCCAGGTATTGGTCCAAACGCCCTTCCTTTTGCGCCCGAATCAGCGCCGAACCGATAATGGCATAATCGGCCACCTCCAACACTGCCTTTACCTGCTCAGGCGTCTCGATTCCGAATCCGACCCCGATCCGTGCGACGGGGTTGGCAAGTCGAATCCGGGTCGCCAGCTCTGCCAACCGGGGATGCAGGCTGAATGTACCGCCGGTGATCTTAAAATCCGACATCAGGTAAAAAAAATCACAACCCAAACCCAGCAGGCATTCCAGGCGGGCATCGGTAACATTGGCGGCAAGTACCGGCACCGGTTGCACCCGCCGTGAAGCGGGTATCAGTACCGAATCGACCGGAAGGTCGGGAATGATCAGACGAGACACTTCCAATCGCTCCATTTCGCTCCGGAACCGTTCCAGACCAAAGTTGTACAGGCGGTTTGCATACGACATGACCATGATTTCCTGAGAAGGGTATTTTTTGCGCAGGAACTCAATGGCTTGCAGGCAATCGGACATTGACACGCCTTGATCCAGTGCAGCCACCCGGCAGGCTTCGGTAATCACGGCTCCATCGGCGGTAGGGTGCGAAAACGGCACCTGCAACTCCAGAATGGCACACCCGGCAGCGATATACTGCTCTGCCGTACGAATACTTGTTTGCAGTGTCGGATAGCCCAGCACGAGGTGGGCCATCACAGGAATTTGTGTTGGCATTTCTTGATCAGGTGTTGAGCAAATGACGGGCATATCGGGTTAAACTTTCTTCCTGAAAATGACGCATCGTGATAAAAAGATCTTTTTCGCCACGCCCGGACGCATTGACCACTATTATTGACTCGGGCGACATTTCGGAGGCCAGCCGGAACGCATGGGCAAATGCGTGTGCAGATTCCAGTGCCGGAATGATACCCTCCGTACGAGCCAACGTCTGAACCGCTTCCAGCGCTTCGGCATCGGAGGCCACGGCAAAATCCACACGGCCTACATCGGCCAGCCAGGCCAGTATCGGGCTGACGCCGCAATAGTCCAGCCCGGCCGAAACCGAATGCGTGGCGGCGATATTGCCATCGCCATCCTGCAAAAAATACGAGTGATAACCTTCAAATACGCCGGGACGACCCCTCGATAACTTGGCCGCGTGTTCACCGGGATAAGTGCCGTGCCCGCCTGCCTCCACGCCAATGAGCCGAACCCCCGCTTCATCCAGAAAATCGAAAAACATACCCAGGGCGTTGGACCCGCCGCCTACACAGGCTACGCAGGCGTCGGGCAGCCGGCCGGTCAGTTCCAGACACTGACGCCGGATCTCTTCCCCCACCATTTTCTGGAAAAAGGTATTCATGGCAGGGTATGGATGGGGGCCCACTGCCGAACCGAGCAGGTAGTATGTCTCGTCCGGATGGGCCACCCAATCCTTGAAAGCGGCAATAACGGCGTCGTTTAGTGTTTGGGAGCCGTCTTCCACGGGCACTACCCTGGCACCCAGCAATTCCATCCAGTATACATTCGGGCGCTGCCGTTCGTAATCTTTCCGGCCCATGTACACGGTGCAGTCGAGGCCCAGCCGGGCACACACGGCGGCGGTAGCGTATCCGTGCTGACCCGCGCCGGTTTCGGCGATGATGCGTTTTTTGCCCAGCCGTCGCGCCAGCAACGCCTGCCCGATGCAGTGGTTGATCTTGTGCGCCCCGGTATGATTCAGGCCTTCGTTTTTCAGGTAAAGCCGGGCGCCGCCGATTTGTTCCGACAGGCGCGGCAGCGGGGTAAAAGCAGTGGGCCGACCGGAGAACTGTTGCAGCATTTCCTGAAAATCGCGCTGGAACACCTCGTCTGTTTTGATCGCCTCAAATGCACCGGCGATTTCTTCGAGACCAGGCAACAGTACCTCCGGCACGAAACAGCCGCCGTAGGCGCCGTAATAACCCGTGGAGGCCTGTATGGCCGTGCGGTATGGCATGGGTCGCTGTACGCCGGTGAGCAATGCAGCCACTTTTTCCGGGTCGACCATACCATCTGTCTCGATACCCGATGCCACGTCTGCGCCGATGCAGTTGCGGTATTTTTTTACCAGATCGAGGTTGCCGATATGTATGCCCCCGGCCAGCAAGAACGGATAGGGGAAATCGGCCGGGATTGCAGTCACGATGCGCCGGCCGCTTCCCGGTTCGGCGCCGTCGAGGATAAAAAGGTCAACATCCGGCGCGTATGCTTCGAGGGCCTCGAGATCGGCCGTCTCGCGCACCCGGCAGGCCAAAAGGACCTTGCAGCGCAGGCTGCGCACGAACTCGGGAGATACGTCTCCGGCGTACAGTTGCACCCGGCGGAATGGGTACTTTTCCAGGATGGCAGAAATTTCCTTTTCGGTATTTCGATAAAAAACGGCAACGGCATTTGCCGGAATACCCTGATCCAGCAAGGAAGGATCGACCCGGCGCCTGCTGGCAGGTGAAAAGTTGATGCCGGTATAATCAGCCGTTTCTTCCCGTAACAATTCGGGGGTCCGGATGCCACAAGCCTTGAGCAACATGCGCGGGTCACGGGTTTGAAACAAATCATGAAGCGACGCCCCCGGTGCCTGCCGCATCAGCGTGGTACCAATCAGAAAACCGTCGGCGTTTTTCAGCGCCTGGAGGTCGCGATAATCCCGAATGCCTGACTCGGCTATCAGAAACGGGGATTTTCCGGCTGCACGGATGTGTTGTTTCAAAAAATTAAATCGGTTCAGTGCCGTGCGAAAGGTCTTGAGGTCGCGGTTGTTGATGCCCAGAACGGGGCAGTCGAGGTGCTTTATTTTTTCAAAATCGGCAAGGTCGTGTATTTCGACAATGACGCCCATGCCCAGCGATTCGGCGAGATTTTTAAGGTTTTTCAACTGCTCTGCATCCAGTATGGCGGCAATGAGCAGGATAATGTCGGCGCCCGACTGTCTGGCCAGGTGCACCTGAATGGGATCGAGCACAAAATCCTTTTGCAGCAGAAGAGGCCGACCCTCGGCAGAGGCCGCCGTTCTGAGATCATCGTAACTGCCGCCAAAAAAATGTGCATCGGTCAATACGGATACGGCACAGGCTCCCGCACGCGCATACGCCCGTACCTGTTCCGCAGCATCCGCGTCGCGCGCGATCCAGCCCTCCGAAGGGCTTTTCCTTTTGAATTCTGCGATGAAAAAAGATTCCCTGCGCATCCCGGCGTCTGCCAGTTTTTTGTAGAAATTTCCTTGCCCAGTCTGCACACTCTGGTGCAATTTCGCAAGATCGTAATTGCGGTATAAGAGTGCGATCTCCTGTTGTTTATGGGCAACGATCTTGTCGAGTATAGTGGCGGTCTTCATAATGGCGTGTCTATTGGATTGGATAAATGTCCGGTATGCTGTTCCAGCACTCCCCCCATTGCGCCGTTGAAAATCAGTCGTACCATGTTGCGGAAGGCTTCGGGCAGGGGTATGTTTTCTACGAACCGGGTATAAATAAAAGCGGCGTTGGCCGCTACAAGTTTGTAGTGTTCGGAATCCGGCACACCGGCAAGCATAGCCCGGGCAACATGCAGGCATTCCTCCGGATTGGCCGCGCTGACCGCTTCAAATGGCAGCGGCTCGATGCCGAAATCCTCCGGGTGAATGGTATAGTCCGACCGATGCCCGTCGCGGTATTCCAGCACGCGGGTGGGAGCGCTAACCGATATTTCATCGAGTCCATCCTGCCCGCGCACGACAATGACGTGCCGTTTACCCATTCTGATCGCTGTTTCGAAGATTACCTCCATCAGCTCGGCAAATGCGGTACCGATAAACTGACGTTCGGGCAGCATCGGGTTGACCAGGGGGCCCAGCACATTGAACACCGTCGGCACACCGATAATGGAACGTACCGGGGCAAAATGCCGGAAAATCGGGTGTATGTCGGGGGCAAAAAGGAACGCAATGTTGGTTCTGGTCAGCGCCAGGGAAGCTTGTTGTGCATCGAAACGAACGGGGACCCCGAGTTTTTCCAGCAGGTTGAAACTGCCAAAGCGTCCTGCCGCTGCCCGGTTGCCGTGTTTGGCAACCGGCAAACCGACATGCGCCAGCAGCAGGGCAGCCAGGGTGGAAGTATTTACCCTTGGCAGGCCCGAACCGCCTGTTCCGCAAATATCAACGGCATCCGGCCGGCCGGAAAACGGCGCGGCGAATGCCATCAGCGCGCGTATAAACTGCTCCAGCTCAACGGCGTTGCGCAAGCGATGGCTGAGCGAAACCAGCAGGACCTGTTTCTGATTATCAGAGATTTGGCCCTCCTCCACTGCGCGTAGAAAGTTGATAAAAGTGTCTGTTTTTAAATCCGCTCCCGCCTGCAAACGTTCCGACATATCGTGGTATATCCGGTTGCCTGCCGATAATCTGCCTTCCACAACGTTGCGCAACAGACGCATACCGGCATCGTTTTGCATGCTCAACACCGATTCGGGGTGAAACTGGATACCCTCGATGGGCAGCCTTTTGTGCCGGACAGCCATAACGGCGCCATCGGCAGAGCGGGCACTGACTTCCAGTTCAGGAGGCATCTCATCGCCGGCCCAGGAGTGGTAACGCGCCAGCATGCAACCCTGCTCCAAACCGGTGAACACCCCGCGGCCGTCGTGGTCCACCCGTACCGATTTGCCGTGCACAGGCGGGATATTGTGCAGGCTTCCGCCAAAAAATTCGATGAGCGCCTGGTGCCCGAGGCATACGCCGAGTATGGGTTTTTCCCGGTAAAAACGGGCAATGATCTTCATCATATTGCCGGCGTTGCGCGGCACGGAAGGCCCCGGGGAAAGTACCAGCAGGTCGAAATCCTCGCGGGCCAGTTGCCCGGGTTCTGCGGTATTGCGATACACGACCACCCGGCAGCCCAGCAGACGAAAACAGTCCACCAGGTTGTAGGTGAAGGAGTCGAAGTTGTCGAGTATGAGGATATTTTGTATCATTTTGTGATTCGTCATTGGGTCATTACGGCTTTGGTTGGCTGGAAGGATTTGAGGGCGGTGAGGAATGCCGCCGCCTTTACCTGGGTTTCACGCAATTCATTTTCGGGTACCGACTCATACAGCAGTGTGGCGCCTGTGCTGTAGGTCATGACATTGTCCCGGATGTGTGCGCTCCGGATCGTAATGGCTGTGTTGACGTCGCCGTCGAGGAGCAGCCAGCCAATGCAGCCACCGTAGTAGCCGCGGGTATGCCGTTCAATCTGCTCGATTTGGTTCATGGCCGCCACTTTGGGCGCTCCGGTCAGGGTGCCTGCGTTGAGGCTGGCAATCAGGGCATCAAATCCGGAGTAGCGCTCCTCGGGCACCCCGCTGAGTTGGGCGACAGTATGGGTAACGTGCGAATATTTTTCCACGATACGGTAATGTTCGATCTCGATACCCGGTTTGCAGATGCGCGCCAGGTCGTTGCGGCCCAGGTCGATGAGCATATCCAGTTCGGAATTCTCTTTGGGCGAGTTGAGCAATTCCATCATCAATTGGTGGTCTTCAATGGGGTTGGAAGAGCGCCGCACGCTGCCGGAAATGGGCCGGAGTGTGGCACGGCCGCCTTCGTAGCGGAGCATGAGTTCGGGACTGGCGCCGAGCAGCGTTTCATTGCTGAAATCAAAAAAGAACAGGTAGGGACTGGGGTTGACGGCGCGGTAGCGCGCATACAAGTTGAGGGCGTCGCCTTTAACAGGGGTGCTGAGTTGACGGCTGAGTACGATCTCCAGCAGTTCGCCTTCATTACACAGCTGAACACCGTGCCCGACCTGCCGGAGGAACGTAGCATCGTCGGGGGTCGTGCTGACCTCACCCGCCTCGAATGGCATGTGCTCCGGGACAGCCGCCGATACAGCCCGAAGTACAATGGCAGCAGCATCCTTTTCGGCAGCATCTTTTGAATCGCGGGTTACGTAAAGCGTCAAATCCTGCGTCAAATGATTGAACAACAGAATATTGTCGAATAAGAACAAGTGGAAATCAGGTTCCGCGCAGGGCTTGTCGCCGAAGTCAATATCCTCGAACAGGTACACAAAGCGGTAGGAAAATGCCCCGTAAAAACCCGTGAAATTTTTTTCGTTCGTGCGAAACGAGGCAAGCAGGCGGCGTAACGGCTGGGCAATGTTCGGGCGGTCGAATCGGCCATCTTCAGGACCTTCAAATTGCTGTTTCGGGAGCCGCAATTCGAGACGGCCGTTTTGCTCGTTTGTTATGGTGCCGGCAAATGCCGTTTTGATGAATTCATAGAATTTACCGGCGCGATTGTGCAGGAGCCTGACGACCAGTTGATCGTCTTTGCCGGTCAGTTCGAGCGAAGGTTCGAGGCCGATCAGCGACATCCGGCTACTTTTATCTACGGTGGAGGCGCTTTCAAACAGACAGGACGCGCCCGGAGTATTTTTAAGCCGGCGGTAGAGAGGCAGCGCATCCGCTGCATATGCCATTCGTGTTGTTTGTGTAAACATTTTTTTGTATCAATGTATCAGTACGATGATACAAATATTTTCAAAAAAACTCCGGACTTGCAAGTGTCCGGAGCATTGTTTGCTATTTTTTTTCAAAAACGGCCTTCCCGGTCCGTTTAAACAAGTCAAACCTCCCGTATCCTTTCAAGAAAAGTCTGGATAATCGCCTTGTTCTGGCGAAACACCTTGGCGCCACGTGTAGACGTAACGATACTGCAGGGCACTTCCTTGGCCACATCCCGCTGGGTCAGCCCGCGGTCGCAGGCGTCAAAAATTTTCCAGCGCTCCAGCATCATGTCGCGTTCGTGCTCCGTAAAAGTCAAATCCAGCAATTTATTGAATTCGGCCTCGGTACGCGCTGCCTGGAATAATTTGTACAACATGGTGAGGGCTGTTTGATTGCAGACAAAGTTCGGGAAGATTTCTGAAAGCGGGTAAACATTACCTTTATAACCAAAAAAGGAACCGTTTTACAGCGGAAAAAGGCACAAAAAAACGGAAACGGCCAGATGCCGTTTCCGTTGTGTATTTGTCCGGTAAAAGGTCAGTCATCTGACTGCCACTACCATTAATAGCGGTAGTATTCCGGCTTGAACGGTCCTTCGACCTCCACGCCGATGTATTCGGCCTGGTGCGGCTTGAGTTCTTCGAGTTCCACACCGATCTTGGAAAGGTGGAGACGTGCGACCTTTTCGTCGAGGTGTTTGGGCAGCATGTACACCTTGTTGTCGTAATTTTTGTAGTTCTGCCAGAGTTCGAGTTGCGCCAGCACCTGGTTGGTGAAAGAGTTCGACATCACGAACGAAGGGTGCCCCGTAGCGCAACCCAGGTTCACCAGCCGGCCTTCTGCCAGCAGAATGATGTCTTTGCCGTCTATGTTGTACAGATCCACCTGCGGCTTGATCGTCACCTTGGTATGGCCGTAGTTTTTGTTCAGCCAGGCCATGTCGATCTCGTTGTCGAAGTGTCCGATGTTGCACACAATGGTCTTGTCGTTCATCAGCCGGAAGTGCTTTTCCATGACGATATCACAGTTGCCCGTGGCTGTGACGACGATATTGGCGCGCGGAATGGCGTTTTCCATGCGCTTTACCTCGAAGCCGTCCATGGCGGCCTGCAGCGCGCAGATCGGGTCGATCTCGGTTACGATCACGCGGGCGCCCGCGCCGCGCAGGGAGGCTGCCGAGCCTTTGCCTACATCGCCGTACCCGGCCACAACCGCCACTTTTCCGGCGATCATGATATCGGTAGCGCGACGGATGGCATCAACCAGACTTTCCTTGCAGCCGTATTTGTTGTCGAATTTCGACTTGGTGACCGAGTCGTTGATGTTGATGGCCGGCATGGGCAGCGTGCCTTTGGCCACGCGCTCGTACAGGCGGTGTACCCCCGTCGTCGTCTCTTCTGAAATGCCACGGATGCCTTCAACCAGTTCGGGGTACTGGTCGAGCACCATATTGGTCAGGTCGCCGCCGTCGTCGAGGATCATGTTGAGCGGCTTGCCGTCTTTGAACGCGAACAGGGTCTGTTCGATGCACCAGTCAAACTCCTCGGCATTCATGCCTTTCCACGCATAAACAGGGATGCCTGCTGCGGCCACTGCAGCAGCAGCGTGGTCCTGGGTGGAAAAGATATTGCACGACGACCAGGATACCTCGGCGCCGAGTTCAACGAGCGTTTCGATGAGCACGGCAGTCTGGATGGTCATGTGCAGGCAGCCGGCGATGCGTGCATTTTTGAGGGGTTTGCTCGCGCCGAACTCTTCGCGCAGGGCCATAAGGCCGGGCATTTCAGCCTCGGCGAGCTGGATTTCTTTACGGCCCCAGTCGGCCAGGGCGATGTCTTTTACCTTGTAGGCGGGGCGTGATTCGGTAGCTACGGCCATTGTTATTAGTAGTAAGTGGTGAGTAGTGAGTTGACAGCAATTATTCGGTATTGGGCCTCTATATTTTTCTCAAACAAAACTTCATTCTGTTTGGTTGTCGAAAATGCCGCACAAAGGTACGAAACGCGGGAACGTTTTGGGAAGATTGGATCCTGTTTTTAGCACGGGATGTCCGAGCGGGTGACATCCCGGCGCAGACAGATACCAGTCGTACCCTCCCATTAACCTTTTTTAACCTTCCTTCAAGGTCAGTTAACCTGCTTCGGGAATGGCATCCGGTACTTTTGCCGGGTCATTCATCGAAAACGGGTTATGAACACAAAATTTTTGATCCTCTTCACGGCATTGCTGCTGTTCCCTTTCTGTCTTTTATCCCAAAAATACGCCATACGAGGCACGCTGGTCGATACGGCATCTGCTCCCCTGGCAGGCAGCACCGTCATGCTGTTGTCTGCCTCCGACAGTTCGCTCCAGGCATTTACCCGCACGGGCGATACCGGCGCATTTGAACTGAAAAACCAGCCGGCGGGCGATTACCTGCTCCGCTGTACGTATTTCGGCTACCAGAATTTGCAAAAAACCGTGCACCTGAACGGGACCGTGCCCACCGTCGACCTGGGGGTGTTGCACATGCAACTCCAGTCACAACTGCTCGGCGAAGTGGAGATCAAAGGCGCAGCGAACCCGGTAACCATCCGGCAGGACACGATCGAGTTTAACGCCGGTTCGTTCAAGGTAAAAGACAACGCCGTAGTGGAGGACCTGTTAAAAAAACTGCCCGGTGTGGAGGTGGAACGCGACGGCACCGTGCGGGCACAAGGCGAGGAGGTAAAAAATGTGATGGTTGACGGCAAAAAATTCTTTGGAAACGACCCCAAACTCGCCACCAAAAACCTGCCTGCCGACGCTGTCGACAAGGTACAGGTGTATGATAAAAAGTCGGACCAGGCCGTGTTTAGCGGTATCGATGACGGGCAGCGCGAAAAAACGATCAACCTCGAACTCAAGGAGGATAAAAAGAACGGCTGGTTTGGCCGCGCGGTAACCGGCGCCGGCGCCGACGACCCGGGCGACTTTCGATACGAAAACAACCTCAGCCTCAACCGATTCAAACCCGGACAACAATTCTCAGTACTCGGAATGGGCAACAACGTCAACCAGGCCGGTTTTTCCATCGACGACTACATGGCTTTTTCCGGCGCCATGCGCCAGATGATGGGCGGCGGCGGCGGACGCATACAACTGGAGTTCAACTCCGACGACAATAGCATTCCGCTCGATTTCGGCGACAACCAGGGATTTCTGCGCACCTGGGCAGGCGGGGTCAATTTCAACCAGGAGTTCGGCGCCAAATCCGATCTGAATACCAGCTATATGTACAGCAACGCCGATAAAATTTATGACCGGAACAGTACCCGCCAGTCCTTCCTGCCCGGCGGCAACTTTACAACGACCGACCATACCAGCAACGACAACCTGACGAACAATCACCGGCTCAACCTGTCTCTCGACCAGAAATTGGATTCGTTCAATTCTGTTCAGGTAAATACCGCGTTCATCTACACCGACCGGGATGCCATTTCGGGCTCCTCATCGCAAACCTTCGGCCCCGACATGCTGCTGCGCAACGAAGGCAGCCGCGATTATCATTCCCTGGCTACCGGCACCAACCTGAACGGAAATGTGCTGTTCAGGCATAAATTCGCCAAAAAAGGTCGAAACTTCAGCACAAACATCACCTTTGGCCTAAACAACAACGACTCGGAAAGCAACAGTATTTCGAAGAACACCTTTTACACCGACGGGGGGCAATCCGGATCTGCCGATACCATTGCCCAGGACCAGTTTTTTAAAAACGACGTCGGCAACTGGGGCGCAAAGGCCACGTTCACCGAACCGCTGGGCAAACGCCGATACCTTGAAGTAAACTACGGCTACTTCCGCACCGACAACCGCGCGGACAAGGATGTATACAATGTGACCAACGGCGAGCGGTACTTCAACGACCTGCTTTCAAACGCCTATACCAACATCTTCGGTTACCACCGCGGCGGTGCAGGCTTTCGCATCAACCGTAAAGGCTGGAACGGCAGTTTCGGCCTCGATGCACAGTCGGCCGTACTCGAAGGAGAGGTGACCTCCGGCCAGGGGCAGCCCGTGCGACAGTCATTCCGGCACCTGCTGCCGCGTATGGATTTCCAGTATCAGTTTGCACCGAGCCGCAACCTTCGGTTCGGTTATACTGCCGCCGTCAATGCACCGAACGTGCAGCAACTCCAGCCGATTCCCGATGTCAGCGACCCACTCAACATCACCGAGGGCAATCCCGACCTGCGCCCGGAATATGCCCACAATGTCAACCTGAACTACATGTCGTTCAGCCCCGAAACCATGCGCAGTTTTTTCGGCGGCTTGTTTTTTACCTACACCAGCGACCGCATCGTGAACGCACAATCTGTCGATTCGAGTTTTGTGCGGCACTATCGTCCGGTGAATGTCGATGCCGACTATCGCCTCAACGGCAACTTTGCCTTCGGGCTTCCCTGGAAAAAGATAGACAGCCGTTTCAATCTGAACAGCGAGATCGGATTCAGTCGCGGACAAAACTTTATCAACAGCCGGGAAAACTACACCAGCGGACTGGAGTTGCGGCAATCGCTGTCGTGGGACTACAACCCCAAAGAATGGTTCAATCTGCATGCGGGGGCTGAAATGCGCTGGAATCAAACGCTTTATTCGCTCGACAAGGCGTTCAACCAGGACTATCTGACGACAATCTGGAATGCCGAACTTGATTTGGACCTGCCCCTGAATTTTAACCTGAACAGCGCAATAGATGTAACGCAGTACAGCGGCCTTGGCGAGGGTTATGACCAGGCCATACCGGTATGGAACGCCGGTGTGTCGAAGTTTTTCATGAAAAACAAGCGCCTGCAAGTCACCCTTACCGTACATGACCTGCTCAACAGGAACGTTGGTATCCGGCGCTCAGCCAGCCTCAATTATGTGGAAGACGAACGCCTGGCCTCGCTGGGGCGCTACGGCATGGTCAAACTGACCTACGCGCTCAATTCAATGGCCGGCGGTCAGGGACACGGCATGCGGTTTATTATGCGACGCTAACAGTTCCGTAGTGGTGGCACATGCATAGCGGCCTCCGGTTTTCCGCAGAAAACCGGAGGCCGCTATGCATGTGCCACCACCAGGTAAGTTTATAAATACCTGTAATACAACCTTCTGCATTATTGTAACAGTATTTTCCGGAACGCCACTCCGCCGTCGGGCAGGCCGAGTCGGGCAGTATAGGCTCCTTTCGGGAAATTGGCCATCGATACCGGCCATACGATCGTGCCTTCTGAAAAGTGCAGGGTCTCTTTGTACACCTTGTATCCGGCCCAGTCGTATATTTCCAAAAGAGCCTCGCCTTCCCGGGGTGAAAAAGCCCGGAAGTTCAGTGTTCCCTGAGTTGAAGGATTGGGAAAGACATCGAACCCGACATTATAGGCGCTCATATCAGCCACAACAATCGGTGAATACTCGAAACTGCCATCAAAATCCAGCTGTTTGAGCCGGTAATAATTGACGCCATTTTGTGGATACTGGTCGTGAAAATGATACGCATGTCCGGCCGCGCTGGTTCCGTGCCCCGGAGCAAAACCCACCGGCAACCAGTTGTGCGCATCGGTGCTGCGCTCGATATCGAAGCCGAGGTTATTCTTTTCGGTAGCGGTCTTCCACCGAAGACTGACGGATTCCTGCTGAATCACAGCCCTGAACTCCAGCAGCTGCACCGGCAGTGCCTGCAGGCAAACAATAGTGATCGTACCCGGGAATGCAGGGGTACTGTGCGGTCCGCTGCCGCCGCCGCCGATGGAGCCTGACGTATTGGCTTGTGCCGAACCGGAATTAAAGGAAGATGCCGCAGCGGCATTTCCGTCGTCGCCGCCTGAATGGCCGCCGCCGCCGCCGGCCGCATTATCCGTCGTAGCGCCA
>ERZ724526.316-NODE-316-length-28543-cov-5.794475_pt1 | contig 28543 bp, 28 predicted proteins | sample MGYA00376059_ERZ724526 | MGnify/ENA primary metagenome ERZ724526 (study PRJEB28724, sample SAMN07190883) | activated sludge metagenome | isolation source: activated sludge of sewage treatment plant in Hong Hong | place: Hong Kong | collected 2016-03-17 ...
TGACCAGTTCTTCCCCATCGCAAGTTGAGTCATCCGTATAAAGTTAAAATGCGGTAGTATTTTATTTTCAACCAAATCAAGAATACGATCTTTTTCACCCTTCTTGATCCCATTATCCTGCTTGATGATAGCAATCACTTCATCAACCGTATTTTTAACTAGTAGATCAGGCGCAGTATCCTTTGCCCATCCTGATAGAGCTACACATAGCAGTATCAAAGAAATCAATGTATTAATCATTTTTTTCATAATTATCTCAATCCTCAAAATTATCCGATAAGTGTATTAATTCTCAGAAGCTTTATCAAACAGAAAGCGTCCTATCATCTCTTCTAGCACCATGGCTGAATTTGTTTTCATAATTTTATCACCATCCGCAAGCATTACAGCATCGCCCCCTGGTGACAAACCAATATACTGTTCTCCCAGTAATCCAGACGTCAAAATACTAGCAAAGGTATCCTTTGGAAATTGATAAGAACTGCTGACTCCCATTGTAACAATTGCATCATGGGTTTCCAGACTATATTGAATATCCAATACACGCCCTACAACAACACCAGCACTTTTAACAGGCGCTCGAATTTTTAGGCCGCCAATATTTTCAAAATTTCCTGTTAAATTATACACTTCCCCTGCATTATAGCTTGTCAAGTTCCCTACTTTTAACCCTAGAATCAGCAGGGCTCCAATACCGGCCATCACGAACAGCCCGACCCAGAAATCCATTACTGTTCGTGACATCAACTCACTCCTCTGAACATAAATGAAGTTAATACAAAATCTAATCCAAGAATAACCAATGAAGAGGTCACGACTGTTCGAGTCGTCGCGCCTGAAACACCTTCGGCAGTAGGCGGGGCATCGAAACCTTCAAAAACCGCGATCGCTGTAACCGCAACGCCAAAAAAGCAGCTTTTGATCACACCATTTACAATATCATAGCGAAAATCAACCGCGTTCTGCATTTGTGACCAAAATGATCCATTATCAACCCCAATAAAAATGACGGTAACCAAGTATCCGCCGAATACTCCCATTACTGAGAACATGGCAGCCAGAAACGGCATTGATATCACACCAGCCCAGAAACGTGGCGCTACTACCCTTGCAATCGGATCAACTGCCATCATTCCCATCGCAGCTAACTGATTTGTTGCTTTCATTAGTCCAATTTCAGCAGTAATAGCCGATCCAGCTCGGCTCGCAAACAATAACGCCGCCATCACAGGACCAAGCTCTCGAACCAAAGAAAGCGCAACTAATGTTCCCACTGCAGACTCTGAACCATATTTCTGCAGTGTTTCGTAGCCTTGTAAACCAAGAACCATTCCAACAAAAAGGCCTGATACAAGAATAATAATCAGTGAAAGAACACCAACAAAATAGATTTCCCTAACGACAAGACCAAATCGCAAAAAACTAGTTGTTGATTTGAGTAAAACCCAAACAAAAAACCGACTTGCAACGCCCAAACGCCAAATGCTATCAATCGTCCGGTGTCCTATCGCTTGGATACTAACCACAATGCGGTTACGCAACAAAATTCTCCAGCGCCAGGTCTTTTTGATAAGATTGAGCAGGATAATGGAATGGTACAGGACCATCCTCTTCACCATGCACAAATTGATGAACAAAAGGTGCGACCGAGTTTTTTACCTCTTGTGGAGTGCCTTGCGCAGCAATCACGCCATCCGCCAAAAAATAAACATAATCTACAATTTTCAAAGACTCTTGGACATCATGTGTAACCACAATTGATATCATTCCTAATGCATCAGTTAATCGTCGGATCAGATTACCAATTACGCTCAATGAAATTGGGTCCAAGCCAGTAAAGGGTTCATCATACATTACGAGCATGGGATCAAGTGCAATTGATCTTGCTAAAGCAACACGGCGTGCCATCCCACCGGATAACTCTGCTGGCATCAAGTGATGCGCACCCCTTAGCCCTACAGCCTGTAATTTCATCAAAACCAGGTCTCGTACCATTGATTCTGGTAAGGTAGTATGCTCCCGTATTTGAAAAGCCACGTTATCAAAGACAGAGATATCCGTGAATAAGGCACCAAACTGGAACAGCATCCCCATCTTTCTTCGCAACTTAAACAATTCATCCCGACTAAGGTGATGAACGATTTGATCTGCAACTTTAACATGACCACCAGAAGGTTTAATTTCCCCACCAATCAAACGTAATAACGTCGTTTTCCCCGAGCCACTCCCACCCATCACTGCAATCACTTTCCCACGCGACATAGCCATGTTAACGTTATTCAAAATTGGCCGTGTACCATATGAAAAGGCTAGATTCTTGATCTCGATCAGATTATCTGTCATGAGATTCTTCTGTCAGTTGTAATATTACGAAAAAATAGTATTAAGCGTAAAACAAGGTATTCTAATTCAGAACCTGAATCGATGGAGATTTTCTTCCGTCAATTAATATTGAAATTAATACTGATTAATCACCAGCTACCAGTAATGCGACTTTATAACCAATCTTTAACTTTTATTAAGTTGATACTCGTTATTTTAGTAATTAGTGCTACTCCATTCAGCACACAGGGTAATACAATTTATAAATCGACTGACGCCGCAGGACAAGTCACCTATTCCGATACACCGACACCCGATGCAAAGCCGGTCTACTTACCTTCCACATCATCACTCACGCTACACGAGGTCACTGCTGTACTTGACGGCGATACGATCGTACTTAAAGGAAATCAGCATATTCGCTTATTGGGAATTAATGCCCCTGAAACTGATACAAGATATCGTGAAGCAGAAGCTGGCGGTATCGTCGCAAAAAAATGGCTACAAGAAAAACTAACTGGAGTAAAAGTCTATTTGGAACATGATCAACTGAAAACAGATCATTACAATCGGTCACTTGCGCATGTTCGTACAAAGAACGGGGAGCACATTAATTTAATTTTAGTTGAAAAAGGGTTAGCATTTGTTAATTTGATACCCCCCAATCTCCGCCATGCTGATACCCTGATTAGCGCTCAAAAAAGAGCAGAAAAAGAGAAGCTAGGTATTTGGGCCTACCCTGCCTATGCACCTTTTCCGATTACTCAAATTGCAAATAAAAAAACACGTAGTTGGCAACGTTTTTACGGAAAACCCATTTCAATTAAGCGTAGCAAAAAATACAGCCGACTCTTTTTTAGTAGCAATATCGATGTCCGTTTTGAAAATAAATACCTAACTTTATTTCCATCATTAGAGACCTATTTGAATAAAACCATCGAAGTTCGTGGATGGGTATCTCGTCGAAACGATCACTACTCAATATCAATTCAACATCCTAGCGCAATTGTTATTCACTAGACTAAATTTAACTGCTTCCTTGATTTATAGATTTTATCTTTTTATCTGTCAGATTATCTAAATTTCCCAAGAATCTTCTATTGTCAGCCAGATTACTGCCGTTAAGAATTTGAAAAATCAGGTAGTTGAAAAATATATGGCAACAATACAATCCAAAACATTAGCTGAATTAGACACTCTCTATCCAGAAAATTCCTCAAAAAATTATCCAGAAGAGCACGTTTATGAATGGCTTATTCTAGGCATCACCATTGATGGCCGAACATTCCGACCAAGCGACTGGGCAGAGCGTCTTTGCGGCGCAATTGCACAATATAACAATGGGCGCTTAATCTATTCAGAGTTAGCTTATCCAATTTCGCGCAACGGACAAATTGGTATAGTGATTGAAACCTTACTAAGAAGCGAAAACCCAACCATCTATTCTTTTTTTATGGACTTTGCCCGAGATAATCGACTAAAAATTATCTCCGGTAGAGAAGCCCCTCGCTCACTCAATACCAACTCCACTCAAAACAATCGCCCTCTCCGTTTAGTTATTTAATTAAGTGAAATCTCATCACAAATCTGACCAATTTTAGTATGTCTAGCTTTATAAATTAACTATTTCGGCTCTATCTGAGAAAGATGCTGAGCTACAGATAACCTTGCACCTAGCCATCCAAGAAACCCTGCAACAACGCCTAACAATAAAACCTGAAAAAGAGATAAAGGATTTAAGCGTAAACTTAACTCATAAAGTTGTGACAATTCAGTTAAATTATCATTGATCTTTTGAGCCCCAACAGCAATGATAATCCAAGCTATTAAGGCACCTACCACTCCTTGCAATGCACCAAAATAAAGAAAGGGGCGTCGTATAAAACGATCCGTTGCACCGATCAGTTTTGAAACTTCGATCTCTTCTTGTTTTGTAAGTATTTGCAACCGAATTGTGTTAAATATGACAATTACTAGCGCCACACCAAGCAAAGAAGACAGCATGATAACTGCAACTCTTCCTAATTTAACAAAAGCATGCACTTTTCTGGTCCAATCGGAGTCAACTTGAACATATGACACCGCTGGCCACTGCTGCAAAGTTAGTCGATTCTCTTCTAACTTATCAGGTGGCATATGTTGCGTATGAATAATAAAAGCATGAGGCAATGGATTCTTTTTTAAATGAAACGCAATATCTCCCATCCCACTTTCGTGTTGTAGCTGCGCTAAAGCAATTTCATTGGAAACAAATTGAAAGCTCGTAATACCATCAAAACTTTCCAACCGTGAATTAATATCTTCAATATCAGACTCAGTCGCATCAATCTCAAGAAATAGGCTTATCTGAGGTGAATGTACAAAATGATCTGAAAAGCTTTGTAAGTTAGCTAATAAGGTATAAATCCCTAACGGGAAGCTAAATGCAATACCGATTACTGCCACACTTAGAAAATTTGAGACAGGCTTAAAAAAAAATTGCTTTGCAGTTAACCCTAAAGCTTGCCAATGTTGAGAAATCCATACTCTCATATCATAAGGTGCCCTTGATTGAGTGAAAGTATACGCGCAGTTGAATCATTCAAAATCGTTTGATCATGGGTTGCTATTAATACCGTAACTCCAACTTGATGAAATGATCGAAAAACATCCATAATATTTTGGGCATATGCCACATCAAGATTTGCTGTGGGTTCATCAGCAATCAAGATTAAAGGCCGATGAACGACAGCTCGCGCAATACACAGGCGCTGCTTTTCTCCTCCAGATAACGTAATGGGATACGCCTTTTCTTTATTTAGTAACCCAACTTTATCTAATGCTGCACGCACTCGCCTCTCCATGACACTCTTTTCGAACCCATGAATTTGTAGTGGTAGCATCACATTAGCAAATACTGTGCGATCATATAAAATCTTTTGATCTTGAAAAATAATCCCTAGGCTGCGCCTTAAAAAAGGAACCATGCTTTTCTTCAGTTTATTCACAATTTGATCACTAACCGTAATACTTCCGGATGTAGGCTTCTCAATTGCCGCAATCAATTTTAGTAACGTGCTCTTTCCTGCGCCCGAATGACCAGTAATAAATACCATTTCGCCCGCATCAATCGTAAAAATGAGATTCGTTAGCGCTTCATAGCCATCTGGATAACGCTTATAAACCTTATCAAAAGTAATCATTACAACGTAAAACTAATCGAATAAAGCCTCAACAAATTCAATTGCATCAAAGGGCCTAAGATCATCTAAGCTCTCCCCAACGCCAATAAAACGTAAAGCTGGCGGATTGTTTGGATATTGCGCTGCAATCGCTGCAATAACGCCTCCTTTTGCTGTTCCGTCAAGCTTTGTTAAAACCAGACCTGTCACATTTAAAGCTTCATTAAAGGTTTTGACTTGGCTTATGGCATTCTGCCCTGTGTTAGCATCCAGTATGAGCAATACTTCATGCGGTGCGTCAGGCAGCGCTTTATTGATGACACGCTTTATTTTTTTTATTTCTTCCATTAAGTGCATTTGTGTAGTCAATCTACCCGCTGTATCAGCCAATACGATATCGATATTTCTTGCCTTCGCCGCATTGATTGCATCAAAAATAACAGCTGCAGGATCACTTTTCCCGGGAGAATCGCTTTCTTGCGCGATCACTGTCACATTATTACGCTTACCCCATTCGACCAACTGCTCTCGTGCAGCGGCACGGAAAGTATCACCTGCTGCTAATAGAACTGATTTTCCTTGAGACTGAAAATAATAAGCGAGCTTCCCAATTGTTGTCGTCTTCCCAACACCATTTACCCCTGCAATCATGATTACAAAAGGTTGGTGAGTCGATATATCAAGGGGTCTCGCTAGCGGTTGAAGCAATTCAATGAGTGTTTCTTGTAAAACTCCCTTCAATTGATGAGTATCACTTAATTGATCACGCTTAACCTTCCCCCGCAAAGAGTCTAGCAACTGATTGGTCGCCTGTATCCCCACATCAGCCGTAAGTAAAATTGTTTCGAGCTCTTCATAGACGGCTTCATCGATTTTCCTAGCTCCAAATAAGCTCGATAATTGCTTACCTAGATTTTCTCTAGTTCGCGCTAACCCTTGCTTAATCTTGCTAACAAAGCTTACTGACTGTGATTGATCTTCTGGAGGATTTTTCTGGGATTTAAAAAAACTGAACATTCTGATAGGCTTCAACGATTTTAATTATGATTAAAAGCTAATTCTATGCCTATTCCCTATTTTTGGGTATGTGTAAATAATAAGCGTCACGTTCAATGCGATACAAACAGTTAAAAATTGACTAATCATTGCGACATCAAACAATTCAACTCTCGAATGTCACGCCCAATCAGCGCTCAAATAAATTTAGCCGCGTTAAGACACAATCTTTCCATCGTCCGTCAATACGCAAAACATTCACGAATCATGGCTGTTATAAAAGCCAACGCTTATGGTCACGGATTAATACGCGTAGCTAAAACACTTCACGAAATCGATGCTTTTGCTTTACTTGAATTAGAGGCAGCAATTCAACTGAGAGAAATCGGAATTCATCAACCTATATTGTTGCTAGAAGGCTTTTTTTCCGAGGCAGACCTTATATCAATTGATCATTACCAATTAGATACCGTCATTCATCACCCTGAGCAAATAGCCATGTTAGCAAAGCATCGAGCTAACAAAAAAATAAATCTATTCCTTAAAATAAATACTGGGATGAATCGATTAGGACTCGCTCCTCGAGAAGGCATTAAAGCGATCCATACCTTAAAGAATTTATCGCACGTTGGTGAAATAACCTTGATGACGCACTTGGCTTGTGCGGATGACCCTGCAGCCGATCGTGAAATCAACGACCAATTAAATATTTTTTCAGAAATACTTAATATTACTCGGTTACCTTGCTCCTTAGCTAACTCTGCCGCAATTATCCAGCATCCCCAAACCCATCAGGACTGGGTACGCCCTGGCATCATGCTCTATGGCGCATCCCCTTTAATCCATAAAACAGCCACTGAACTTGATCTAAAGCCTGTAATGACCGTTTCAAGCAAAATCATTGCACTGCAACAACTCAATACAAATGATAAAGTTGGATATGGTGGTACTTTCCGAGCCCAACAACCGATGCAAATTGGAATCGTTGCTGCTGGCTATGCTGATGGCTATCCGCGCCATGCCCAAACAGGTACGCCTATCATCGTAAATGGTCAGCGTACTCGTATTGTGGGCCGGATATCGATGGATATGCTTACAGTTGATTTGACAGGCATCACGAACATCGCTGTCGGCAGCCCGGTCATATTATGGGGTGACCATTTACCCATCGAAGAAGTTGCTAAAGCAGCGGGTACAATAAGCTATGAGCTATTTTGTTCACTTTCTTCCAGGGTAAAAGTAATCACCACTGAGTAATTTTGAGAAGCCAGCACGATTGTGTTGACTCACTGGCTTTTTCTGACTTTTATTCTACTTTCGCACTATTGCGCAAATTTTGAATAGTTGAAGCAAAATTACGTTGTAAAACACGTTGCTGCATATTCATTTTCACTTCATCGAATGGTGGAGCGACAGCAGGACGAACATCTTCCAGTCGAACAACGTGCCAACCAAATGATGTTTGCACAGGCTGATCTGTCGTATTACCCTTCTTCAAATTTTGAAGCGCATCGGCAAATGGCTTAACATAGGCTCCAGCAGAACTCCAACCTAATTCACCGCCATTACTTTTACTTCCGGTATCAATTGATTTCTCCTTAGCGAGCTTATCAAAAGCCCCTCCTTTCTTGAGCGCAGCAATAATATCTTTCGCTTCTTTTTCAGTTTCTACTAGGATATGCCGTGCTTTATATTCCTTGTCCCCCATCTGCGACTTGACTTCCTCATATTCGCGACGTAGAACGTCATCCCCTACCGCATTATTTTTTATATACTCCGCTTGATATGCTCTAACAAGTATTGCTTGTCGCGCAAGCTCGATTTGAGTCATCACATCTGAACTTTTATCAAGCCCGCTTTTTATCGCTTCTTGTGCAACAATCTCTTCTGCAATGAGATTCTCACGAAGTGAGTTTCTTAATTCAGTTGAGTCTTGCTGCCCTTGGGCAATCGCTGCTTTAACCATAAAATCTAGGCGCGCTTGGGGAATCCCAACTCCATTCACTTTTGCCACAGTTTGTGCAAAAAGAGAAGAGGTTATAACCAAACCAGTGATCATAACTAACATTAACAACAAAAATTTTCTCAGGTACATGCAACTTCCTCTATTTTAGTAATTGAAAACAAATCGCTACTCTCAACTCCATCACACGCCATGGATTTTACATATTATAAGCCGAGCCTTAATAAAATTTTAGGCCTTCATGACCAAAACGATTAATTTTATCTTTGTCACGTTGGAAAAACTTTTTTAAATGGTTTAACTGTCACATGCAGATACACGCCAGCTAATACATAAGGATCAGCATTAGCCCATGCCTGGGCTACTTCCAATGATTCAAATTCCGCAACAATTAAACTTCCTGAAAACCCGGCTGGACCCGGATCAACATTATCAATTGCTGGATAAGGCCCCGCTAAAACCAACCTACCCTCTTGCTGCAATACTTGGAGGCGTTCCAAATGATCAGGCCTCGCAATCAAACGTTTCTCAGAACTATTCGGAACATCTTCCCCATTGATAACGTATAACACCTTCAACCATCCTTCACTTTATGATAGAAATTTATAATTAAATGCCAGATAAACGAACTGTTTTCTTTTTATATCGAATTCTTCTATTTTCTTTTGGGTCACACAGCAAGGGTCGGTAGATCTCGACGCGATCATTGTTTTGCAACACAGTATCTAGAGTAGTTAATTTTCCAAAAATACCTATTTTCTGTGAAACCCAGTCGATCTCAGGAAAGCGTTTATCAAATTCTGATAATGTAATCGCCTGCTCAACCGTGATACCACTAGGCACGGTTATTCGTTGAAGAAACTGATGTCGCGAAAGCGCATAAGCAATCTCGACCTCGATACTTTTCTCACTGGGAAATGCCATAAATTTTTTCGGCTCGCTTAATAAAAGCATCAACAAAGCTATTTGCTATTCCAAAAAAAACAGGCCCTACTAACTTCTCGAGTAATCGATTAGAAAAAGTATAGTGTAGATTAAATTCAATTTTACACTCATGCTCTGACAACGAAATAAATCGCCATTCCCCGTCGAGTTCTTCAAAAGGCCCATCCAGTAATTTCATTTTAATCAATTCAGGAACCTGACGCGTATTCTCTGTAGTAAAACTATGTCTAACAGGCCCATAATTAATATTCACCGTGGCATGAACAATGGTATCACTTAGCTGTTTTACTGACGTACCATCGCACCAAGGCAAAAATTCTGGATAATTCTCAACAGTATCCACTAATCTAAACATCTGACCTGCTGAGTAATCAACATACACAACTTTTTTGATTTCTGCCATACAATTCAATGATCCTTTGTTTTCAACTGAGTTAAGACTGGAAAACTGATAAACTTATCAATTTTAAGCTGCTTTCCTTTATTCTTGCCAATCCCCGATGAGTATCGCACAAAATAAAAAAGCTTTTCATGACTATTTTATCGAAGAAAAATATGAAGTAGGTATTGTTCTTGAAGGTTGGGAAGTCAAATCCATTCGTGCTGGACGTGTTCAATTAAAGGAAGCCTACGTCATTATTCGAAATAATGAATTATATTTGATTGGAAGTCATATTAGCGCTTTACCTACCGCATCAACGCATATTAATCCTGATCCATTAAGAACGCGCAAATTATTATTACACGCAGAACAAATTAAACGATTAATTGGCAAAGTCGAACGAGCTGGTTACACCCTCGTTCCACTTGATATGCATTATAAAACGGGCAGAATAAAGTTGGAAATTGGTTTAGCTAAAGGAAAAAAACAATACGATAAACGTGAATCAGAAAAACAAAAAGAATGGGATCGTACCAAGCAACGATTGTTACGGGCCCGATAATTATTTGATTAAAAACTCATTAACTTTTAAAGAATTATGCAAAAACCTATCGCCATCTGGCTATTTATCTGTTGTGCCCTTGTCTTTGCAATGGTTGTTGTAGGCGGAGTAACCCGATTAACCGGTTCAGGTTTATCCATTGTGGAATGGCAACCGCTAATTGGGGCGATTCCACCACTCAGCGAAGCTGATTGGGAAATTTTGTTAGAAAAATATCGTCAGATACCGCAATATCATGAAGTAAACAAAGGCATGACGCTAGAAGAATTCAAAGGGATTTTCTGGTGGGAATATTTTCATCGCTTGCTAGGACGGGCTATCGGAATCGTATTCTTCATTCCCTTTCTTTATTTTTTAATACGCAAGCAAATCGATCGCCCCCTCGGTTTAAAGCTCCTGGGTATTTTCGTGCTTGGTGGGCTACAAGGCTTGATGGGTTGGTATATGGTCATGAGCGGTCTCGTTAACAATATCTATGTCAGCCAATATCGATTAACAGCGCATCTTGGATTAGCGTTTATCATTTATGCGGCAATGTTCTGGGTAGCGACAGGTTTGCTATCACCTGCTAAGAAACAACAACAGTCTGAAACAGAAAGTACTTATTCCCACTTACGTCGTTATTCTTTTTATCTGACACTGCTGATTTTTATCATGATTTTATCAGGCGGCTTTGTTGCAGGTATCCACGCTGGAAAGGCCTATAATACTTTCCCTTTAATGGATGGCCATCTTATCCCGCCAGGATTGTTTGTACTAGAGCCCTGGTACCGCAATTTTTTTGAAAACATAACGACCGTTCAATTTGATCACCGGTTGATTGCTTGGCTACTCGCCTTCTTCGTCCCATTTTTCTGGTTGAGATGTATTAAATACTCACTTTCTCCATCCGCAAAAATGGCATGCCATTTGTTGCTACTGGCTTTAATTTTACAGATTAGCTTGGGGGTTGCGACGCTATTATCAGCAGTACCTTTAACGCTTGCTGCCACTCATCAAGCAGGAGCCATGGTGTTATTTACTGCTTCGCTCTGGGTTAATCGTAAATTATCATCCATATGATTAAGTATCTGACTGGGAATGTAGCTGATAGTGCTCAGAGCAGCAGTAGAAATGGTTATCAGCTACTATGGCTTCTTTTTTAGGGATATGGATTTCGCAATAGTGACATTGCACCATGTCTTCAATCCCATCAGTTGAATTGTGGTGGGTTTTAGCTTTTAATCTCCGGAGACTTTTCAGCACCCAGAAAATAAACCAAATCACGATAAGTAGTACTAACCATTTACCCATTCCCACATTTCCTGAATTGTTCCTTCGCGCATAAAAACAAGGTTGAGTACTTCAACCTTGTAATAGTCAAATAATACTTGAGTTAATCTGGTCAATCACCATTCCAAGTAATTACCGAGCGATAGGTTTATACCTTATCCGTTTAGGTTTGGCACCTTCTCCGCCAAGTCGCTGGCGTTTGTCTGACTCATATTCTTGGTAATTTCCTGCAAAAAAGGTTACTTGCGAATCCCCTTCGAACGCTAGAATATGGGTCGCAATTCGATCAAGAAACCACCGATCATGAGAGATAACCAATACACATCCTGCAAATTCTAGCAATGCATTCTCAAGCGCACGGAGTGTTTCCACATCCAGGTCATTTGAAGGTTCATCCAGTAATAAAACATTCCCCCCCGATATCAGCGTTTTAGCCAAATGTAACCGACCTCTTTCTCCACCTGATAGCTGACCTACAATTTTCTGTTGATCTGGGCCTTTAAAATTGAATCGACCAATATAAGCTCTTGATGGCGTTTCGTATTTACCAACCACTAAAATATCATTACCCCCTGATATTGCTTCAAAAACAGTTTTATCACTTTCCAGAACATCGCGTGATTGATCGACATAGGCAACCTTGACTGTTTCTCCAATTTTAATTTCCCCTGAATCAGGTTTCTCTTTGCCCATGATCATGCGAAACAAGGTTGATTTTCCTGCACCATTGGGGCCAATAATGCCAACAATGGCACCGGGTGGAATTTTGAAACTAAGATTATCAATCAGCAGTCGATCCCCAAAAGCTTTAGAAACATCCATCAACTCGATCACTTCATTCCCAAGTCTGTCAGCTACTGGAATAAAAATTTCCTGAGTCTCGTTACGCTTCTGATACTCTAAAGAATTGAGTTCTTCAAAACGCGCAATCCTAGCTTTTGATTTAGCTTGTCGTCCCTTAGGATTTTGTCTAATCCACTCCAGCTCTTTCTGCAATGCCTTTTGCCGCGCCGATTCTGACGATTCTTCTTGTTTGAGGCGGATTTCTTTTTGCTCTAGCCAGCTGGAATAATTACCCTTCCAAGGAATTCCATGGCCACGATCAAGCTCCAATATCCACTCTGCTGCGTTATCGAGAAAGTAACGATCATGGGTTACCGCAACTACAGTCCCCGGAAATCGGACCAAAAATTGTTCTAGCCATTCCACTGATTCTGCATCCAAGTGATTCGTAGGTTCATCGAGCAACAACATATCCGGCTTTGAAAGTAATAAGCGACACAGCGCTACCCGCCGCTTTTCTCCCCCAGACAAGTTACGAATCACTGCATCCCATTCAGGCAGACGTAATGCGTCAGCAGCGACTTCCATTTGTTGTGCTGTATCACCGCCACCCGTTGCAATAATGGCTTCTAATCGTGTTTGCTCTGCCGCTAATGCGTCGAAATCAGCATCCGGATCGGCATAAGCCGCGTAGATTTCATCTAATTTCTGTTGCGCACTGGCGATATCACCTAATCCCTCCTGCACAGCTTCCCTAACCGTTTGATCTGGATTAAGTTGAGGTTCCTGAGGCAAGTAGCCGATTTTTAAATTAGGCATCGGTGTGACTTCACCTTCAATGTCTTTATCAACACCAGCCATAATTTTAAGCAAAGTCGATTTACCCGAGCCATTTAGGCCAAGCAAGCCAATTTTCGCACCTGGGAAGAAACTAAGAGAAATATCTTTAAGAATCGTACGTTTAGGCGGAACAATTTTGCCAACACGATTCATCGTTAAAACATATTGAGCCATAAATATGGGTAAAAGTGTGAGTTATTAAAAGTTTAAATTTAGGAAAATTATCTAAAATTCTATTATCTGTTAATCGATAAGTAATGAGATGCCGAATATAACCATACATTTATACGTTGCACCGATCCAAAATTGTTTTTAAGCGATTAACCGCTAAACATTTTTACGAATAAGCGCTAACTAGGAGAAAGTTATGAAGGTAATGGTAATTTTTAAAACGGGCACCAGTCAGGTATTTATCGTTCCTCGCGATATTCTAGCAGTTGAATTCAGACGATTGGCAGAATCAGTCGGTGGTGAAATCCACCGCATCGAATTTATGCAAAAGAATAAATTTGCTGCTCCTAAATATGCATTAATTAAAGATATTTAAGATTCAACGTTAATTCATAATGATTCAAAAACGCCAGCAGCACCCATCCCGCTCCCGATACACATCGTAACCATTCCATATTTTTGTTTATGCCGACGCAACCCATGTAACAGCGTCGCGACTCGTATTGCGCCAGTTGCACCAAGCGGATGACCGAGTGCAATTGCTCCCCCTAATGGATTGACTTTATTACGATCCAGTCCTAAATCACGAATCACTGCCAGACTCTGCGCAGCAAATGCTTCATTTAATTCAATCCAATCGAGCTCCTCTTGCTTCAATCCCGTTTGTTTTAATACTTTAGGAATAGCTTTAATCGGCCCTATACCCATTATCTCCGGTGGTACGCCAGCAACCGCGTAGCCAATGAAACGCCCAATCGGCTCAAGGTTAAATCGTTTTAGAGCTGCAGCACTCATGACAACCACTGCACCTGCACCGTCTGACATTTGAGAACTGTTACCGGCTGTAACAGTCCCATCTGCTGCAAATACTGATTTCAGCTTCGCCAAGGCATCTAAGCTAGTATCTGCGCGCGGCCCTTCATCCGTGTCTCTCATCGTTTTAACTGTGATGACTTCATGTGATGACAGATCAGGTCTATTTTCCTCAATGGCGTAGGGCGCAATTTCATCGTCGAATTCGCCCATATCGATTGCATTGATAGCACGCGTATGGCTAGTTAGTGCAAATTCATCTTGCTGATCACGGGTAATTTTCCACTGTTGAGCAACTTTCTCAGCAGTCATACCCATTCCATAAGCAATTGCAACATGCTCATTATGAGTGAACATTGCAGGATTCATCGCAACTTTATTGCCCATCATAGGAACCATGCTCATACTTTCTGTTCCTGCAGCAATGATCACATCCGCTTCTCCAAGACGAATGCGATCTGCAGCGATCGCAACCGCTTGAAGCCCCGAGGCGCAAAAGCGATTAACCGTCATTCCCGGCACGCTATCCGGCAATCCAGCAAGTAACGAGGCTACACGGGCCACATTGATACCTTGTTCCGCTTCAGGCATTGCACAACCAGCAACCACATCATCAATGGCAGCAGGATCAAGACCAGTACATTGTTTCATAACCGCTTGCAATACATGGACAAGCATGTCATCAGGTCGCACATTTTTAAACATGCCACGGGGCGCTTTTCCAACCGGTGTGCGAACGGCAGCAACAATGTAGGCATCCTGAGTTTGTTTAGTCATCGCTTTTCTCCATTAAACGAATAATCGCTTCACTATTTTATCGCTAATTGCGAAGTGGTTTGCCGGTTTTCAGGGTATGTGCAATCCGGGCTTGGGTTTTTTCAGTCGCTAGAAGTTCAATAAATGCTGTACGTTCTAATCGCAAAAACCACTCCTCATCAACCAAACTCCCTGGGGTTAGATCGCCACCGCACATGACATGAGCAATTTTGCTCCCAATTAAGTAGTCATGTTCAGAGATAAAATGCCCTTCCAGCATATTCACTAGCATCCCTTTGATCGTTGCAACCCCAGTTGATCCTGCGACAGGAATATCACGAAATTGCAATGGAGGACGATAACCTGCCTCTGCCATCGCATTAGCTTGTGTTTTTGCGACATGCAGCAACTCAAACCGATTCATGACAATCATGTCAGCTTGGCGTAAATAGCCTAATTCTTTGGCTTGTTCTGCAGATTTTCCAAGTTGAGCCATCGCCACTGTTTGAAAATAATGTTTCAATTTAGGAAATGGATCACCGTCAACCGATTCTTTAGCGGCCCTTAATGCCAATTCCTTGCATCCTCCTCCTGCAGGTAGCAACCCAACGCCCGCTTCCACCAGGCCAATATAACTTTCCAATGTGGCAACAGCTCGATCACAGTGCATAACGAACTCACAACCGCCCCCAAGGGCAAGTCCATCTACTGCCGCAACAGTTGGGATCATTGAGTAGCGTAAATGCTGTGATAGCTGCTGAAAGCGTGTAATGAGCGTTTCCACTTCAGCGAGTTTGCTAGCCATAAGTACATCTGCTAGATCTAAACTACGTGCGGCCTGTAAAATCGTAGACTGTGCAGTCCTTTTGACTTTTTTTACAAATTGATCAAATGGTGAGGGAGGCTCATCATTTTTGGGCTTCTCAGTTGCTTTTTGTAGATTAGCACCTGCTGAAAAAGGTGGCTCTGTTTGCCAAATGACGAGGGCACTCCAATGGTGTTCTGCCTCTTCAATCGCTTGCTGCAAACCATCCAAAACTTCGATATCGATTGTATGCATTTTGCTCTTAAAACTAACAATGGCGATATCATCTCCAGTGTGCCACATCCTGACTGCATTATTTTCAAAAATTGTTTCTCCATAGCGATGTTCTTCGCCAATCAGTCGATCAGGAAAGGGCTGCCGCCGATATACGGATAAGGTAGATCGAGGTTGATATCCCTTTGTTACGGGAGCAAAAGAACCCATTGTACTATGGACTCCCGGGGGCGCAGCTTTACCCAATTCCATTACCCAATCAGGCAAGGGAGTCTGACTCATGGCACGGCCAGCCGCAATATCTTCATTAATCCATTTCGTGATTGGTACCCAACCAGCTGCTTGCCAAATTTCAAAAGGACCCAATGTCCAGCCAAAACCCCAACGCACAGCAAGATCCAGATCACGCGCATTATTAGCAATTTCTGCTAGGTGAACGGCACAATAGTGAAATAAATCGCGATGAATCGCCCACAAAAATTGAGCTTGCGGATGAGGGTTCTCCCTTAATTCAGAAAATTTTCTAGCAGGATCTTTTTGTTTGAGTAACTGTTGAATATCCTCATCAATCGTAGCAGTTGAATTTTCATATTCATTTTTCGCAGGATTAAATACCAAAATATCTTTATTTTTTTTCTGATATACGCCACGGCTCGATTTTTGACCAAGCGCACCTTGCGTAATTAATTGCTGCAACCATCCCGGAAGAACATAATAGCTATGCCAAGGATCCTGCGCTAGTGAACGACGCATAGTCTCTACCACATGCGATAAAACATCCAATCCCACAACATCGGCTGTTCGGAATGTAGCACTTTTAGGACGGCCAATGAGCGTTCCCGTGAGCTGATCTACTAAATCAAAGCTTAAGCCCATTGCACTTGCATGATGTATCGTTGCCAACATCGAAAACACACCCACTCGATTTGCAATAAAATTAGGTGTATCTTTAGCCCGTATCACCCCTTTACCAAGATAAGTGGTTAAAAAGGACTCGAGATGATCGAGTGTTGTTTGATCACTATAGGTACAAGGAATCAATTCGATCAAATGCATGTAGCGGGGTGGATTAAAAAAATGAATTCCACAAAACCGGTGTTGCAATTCTTCCGGCAGCGCTGCTGCGAGCTGATTAATGGAAAGTCCAGAAGTATTACTTGCTACCAAAGTATGCGGTGCAAGATAAGGAATTATCTTTGCGTATAGCTCGGTTTTCCAGTCGACGCGCTCCGCAATGGCCTCAATTACTAAATCACAATCCGTCAACGAACCAAGATGCTGATCATAATTTGCCGGATGGATAAAAGTACTTTTCGAAATCACCGATAACGGTGACGGCTCTAGTTTTTTTAACCGCTCAATCGCTTTTGTTACATTTGCATTAGGATTTTCTGCTTCAGCGGGTAATTCAAATAATAAGGTCTCGATATTTGCATTCACAAGATGTGCTGCAATCTGTGCACCCATGACGCCAGCGCCAAGAACTGCTGCCTTGCGTACCATAAAGCGGTGATCACTCAATTTTCTTCCTCCATGTATTATGCTTTGCTAAAAGGGGTTCCTAGAATCCATAATCTTAGACACCGAACCCTTCACTGGCGACCGCTTTCATTACCCTCTTTGATGAATAGAGTGCATCTTAACCGGAACCAGAAGCGCAGAGCAATGCTAAATCAAATATATCGCTGCAATTTTAAAAATAATATCGCTTAATTTCCACGCAGTAAGCGAACCACACTCAGCAAACGAACCCAACGACTTTGATGATTTTTTTTGAGTGCGGTGATATGATGCAAATTCTGTATTACCTTTTAGCACTGAAATTTCAAGTCAATTGAAATTTGACGTCGTTAGTTTGAGAGGGTATATTACCAGCCTTCTCGGGGTGTAGCGTAGTCTGGTAGCGCGCCTGGTTTGGGACCAGGATGTCGGGAGTTCAAATCTCTCCACCCCGACCAATTATTGTAATGCCCGTTTTGAGACTCGTGCCCGTAGCTCAATCGGATAGAGCACCAGCCTTCTAAGCTGGGGGTTACAGGTTCGATTCCTGTCGGGCACGCCAGAGGTTTTTTTCTTTTTTAAAAAAGAAACTAGTTATAGTAAGTTCTCTATCGATTTAGGATGGTGGCTGTAGCTCAGTGGTAGAGTCCCGGATTGTGATTCCGGTTGTCGTGGGTTCGACCCCCATCAGCCACCCCACTTATCTCTAACTGAGCAGTCAAACGGCAAAGTTCTTTAAATTTTCTTTTGAAACTCCAACAATAGCCATTCGGTTTAGTTGATTCTCTTTACGAATCAACTAAATCCGCAAAGAGAATCATAAAAAAAATCAAAAATTATAATTTTTCTGCGTGTTTACTGAGATAGTCAGCTACGCCTTCTGGGCTTGCTTTCATACCCGGCTCTCCATTCTTCCAACCAGCCGGACATAATTCCCCATGTTCCTCAAAGAAACGAAGTGCATCCACCATGCGCAACATTTCATCCACATCACGCCCAAGTGGCAGATCATTTACAACTTCGTGACGCACAATCCCTTTACGATCAATCAAAAAAGATCCTCTTAACGCAATATGATTTGGAAGATTGACGCCATATGCAGTCATGATTTCACCGCCCAAATCTGCAACCAGAGTAAGATCAATGGGGCCAATACCTCCCTGAGTAATCGGTGTATTACGCCACGCATGGTGCGTAAATTGTGAGTCCACTGATATCCCGATTACCTCAACATTGCGTTGCTGAAATTCTTTGGCGCGATGCGAATGTGCAATAATTTCTGATGGGCAAACAAAGGTAAAATCCAGAGGATAGAAAAAAAGGACCGCGTATTTATCACGAATATGTGAATGAAGATTGTAATTATCTTCAAAACTTCCATTCGGTAGAATAGCTGGTTTCGTAAAATCCGGTGCGGGACGTGTAACAAGTGACATGCGTAATTTTCCTCTGTGTTATTAAATAATCTAATATGTGACGAACGATAATTGCCTATTTTTATTTTATAGTCAGGCTAAGTGAATATTTTAAGATTAATCCTGCTGCACAACAAACTTTATTGCAAGAAAATAGAGAAAATCGTTAGAGTGTCAATCATCGTCACTTCCTTGCAAATGAGTCAGCCGGCGATCTAACCATTGCACAATTTTTTCAAGAATTTCGTTACGCAAGGGTTGTGCAGAAAAGAGGTGCTCATGGTGATTCAGTTCCGGATACGCCAAGATTTGATTATCCGAGTGATTACGTAATGTTGTTTGGGCAAAATCATGATTACCCCAGCTTGCCGTTATCGGATCATGTTCTGAATAAATCAAATAATAAGGCCACTTAAATTCAGACATCTGGCTGCGGAAAGCTACAATTTCCGCTTCGATTCCTTTCACATAACGCAGTAAAGTTTGGCGAATAAACCATCCATCTGAACGAATTCGTGCTCTTTCCTGCTCATCGTTAGTAAGATAATCAACTACCCAGCTCGGTGTAGTTGGAGAAAATAGTGATCGCAGCCCAGGCCAGGATAACACCTCAAATATCCCGTCTAGCACCGATACTACAATGAGTGAGAGTGCTTGATTAGCCATCACACGCGGTGATAGTTCGCCGCGCGAATTAAGATGCTGTTCTTCCGCATGAAATGAAAGCTTAATAAATGGATTAGCAAACCAGCCACGCCAGCCGGGTACTTCAGTAACAGCAAATGCAGGCCCTAAAAAAATTACCCCCGCAATTTGCTGAGCGTAAGCTTGCATATGTTGATGCTGGAGAAGGTAGGAAGCTGTAATCAAAGATCCCAAACTATGTGAAACAATAAAAATCGGTTTCCCTTCAAGACCCTGCTCACTACAAATCGAAATCAATTGTTGAAGCGCCTGATCTAAACTTTTTCTTAAAAGATCAAGGTTCTTAAGTGGAAGTTGAGCTAAATAGGCATCTTTAATTTCATGCGTGTGAGTACCCGTACTCAATGCAAGATCAGCCTGATGTAACGAAGGATGAGAAAGACCATGGGCGTATAAATCAAATCCTGCAACCAGAAAGTTTTTTGCAAAATAATCGGCAACACCAGCATAACGACCGATGTATTCGTTCATCCCGTGGACTAACAATATGCAGGCCCTCACATCACGAATATCCGGTGGATAGGCTATGCGAACAATCAGGTGCTCAGCGCTGTCCAGTTGATCAACTTCGATTTCCGTTCCCCACCGTGGATAGGGTTCAGTCACGTATTGCCGATGAACGCAACCTGTACAACTCAGTGCTAATCCGACGATAATCCAAATAACGAATCGATAATTCAAGGGTTGGTAATCACAGCATAACTAAAACAACTCTAATTTTTGGGGTTACTGTTTATGATAAATAATGTTTAAGCTGATACTTCCAGCACTCGCAGCTAACTGTGTGGTGATAGTTGGAGATAACGAAAGCGGATTACCCTGACCAAACCGAACACTTACTTCTGATGCTGGTTCGCACTGGCGCGACACGCTAATTTCACTGGGTATATCTGAACACACTAATTCATAAAGCGCATTTGCCCACTTTGCTTCCTGCTCAGGAATCGGTAATGTTTGCGTCACGGGACTCTTGTTCCTTCCACCACTTTCTGAGCGAAAATAACCCAATTTACGACTGTTAGGCGTATGTTCAATTTCAATGCGATAAATCACTTGCCGTCCCCCTGTGAGTGGTCTTTCTTTAACAAAAGTCGTGTGACTCACTTGAGCATAACCCATTGCTTGTAACTTAGCTTGGATTTCAGTTGATGACATACTGAGAGAAACCCCCTCAACAGTTAAATTAAGAAAACTCGTCAGCAAATCCGGGTCAACATTCGACTGGTTATTTGAAGCAAAGGGGCTTGATGAATGTATAAATAAAAATACAACTAAGAGTGTGATTCGGGAGGTAATATGCGTAAAAGAACGATGAGAAAACATGAAATTTACCTCCTGATTAGTAACAAATCTTCAATTCGACAACGCTATCAATTCTCTCGATCTCATCAAGATCAGACCCTAAAGCAACAAGCAGAGAATGACCGCACGCCATGGATTAGATAAGCGTTACTAGATGTAATCTGGAAGGTGGAAGAATCTATACTCGCATCTTGGATAGAAAGCGTATCGGCTGCGAGTAACTCACCTGCTATATCCATGGGTTTCAAATCACATCGAACACCCCTTATCAATCCAACTAATTTTAAAGCGTCCTTACCGAATGGTTCCAAACTGAGCGATTCAAAATAAGCTTTATTTCCTTTTGCATCGATTTGACAAAAATGATCGTTCAAATCACAGATCATCCGAATCTCTTGTTCATAATGCCAGCTTGAAAATTTTGTGGATATTAATTTACTCAAACCAAAGGATTCAAACTCACCACAATGAATCGCAGTATTGATGATTTGTTTATATTGCTCAGGCTGATAATTGATTGTAATTGCCTTATGATCAGGAATATCAAACACTAGAGCAACGCCACGATGGCTATCGGCATAGTGACCCCATAGAACAGGATCATGGTAAATCGCCGAGAAACAAATCATTCCATATTGGGCATTCACTCGATTCTTGAAAATTTCTAACTCACGTTTGGTATCCGAATCAAACAAATCAACAATACACAATTCCTGCAGATCATTTAACTGATTGAGACGTGTCATTTTCAAACGACGATCGCGTAATGCTTTAAGCGCAAATTCAGAGGAAATAAAATGATAAACAATCATGAAAAAATTACTAGAAAGATTCTCTTTTAAATAGCTTTTACAAAAAAACCAGCCTAACCACTACTAATATATCGATTTATTGAATCACTTCGGTGTTTGACAAAACCCTTGCGCAGGGATGTCAAGTGCCGCATTAAATTTACTTGAAAGATTCTGGAAAGCAATCCAAGCGGTGAGCTCTACGAGCTGTTCTTCAGAAAAGGATTGACTCAAACGCTGAAAAAGAACGTCATTCACACGTTGGGTTGAATCCGTCATTGCCTCAGCGTAGGCCAAAGCAGCTCGCTCTGATTCTGAAAAGTTAGAATTTGATTCGTAATCAGCCAATATACCCAGCATTTCAAATGTTACCGCTTGATGTTGCAAGACTGAGGTACTGATATCCATACAAAATGCACAAGTATTGATTTGTGCAATCCGATTTGAAACCAACGCCCGTAATCGTCGATTCAACGGAGATTGCTTGCGATCTAAGCAGCGATAAAAAACTTGTAGGCCATACAGCAATTTCGGTGAACGCCCCCAATACCAAGCTGGCTCAAGCGTTACACCATATTTCAGTTTCTGTACCCAAAAAATTAAGCGGGCTAACAATGGATACTGATTAATGGCTTTTTTAGTGACTCGCGACATGTAATTAGACTCCTCTTCTGTTCTTGCGTGATTTCCATTCGATCACTTAATCTTTAGGGTTTTATCCTAGCTTTTTCCAATCTCCCTAGACATGTATTTTTAACGCCTTATTCAGTCGCGATTCAGATAGATGAGCGTAGAGTAATCTCCATTAATCATTCATCTAAACCGAATCAAACTGAGAGGAGCAGCAAAATGAATCCGTTCAGCGTAGATCATATCTCTTGCAACAACAAGCAATATCATTTTAACCGATATCCAACGGCTAAAAGCACAGTAACAGCATTTGCATGCTTACATCGCCGCATTGCACTACTATTTTTATTGGGGTTGATATACCTAAGCGGTTGCAAAACAGTCCCATTACAAGATCGCAATTATGCTGATAGAGGGGGATTCTGGGAGCAAGGCACTTCTACCCAAGCACGCTTTCATCATCAGGCTTTTGATAAAGATGATGAGATTGGAGTACTGTACGCATCCGGCCGCAATACCATATTAAATGGATCGGCTATTAACTTATCTTCAGATCTTGATAATCACTCAGTCCTCAGTAACGGACCGCAAAGTTCAGCCCGACTCGAATTTAAGGGTGACGATGAAGATGATGGGGACACGTGCGTGATTAATATCGACCGATTTAATAGGGGAGATGCCTACGCCGACACCTACGATTGCTGGTATCACATCAAAACACCGCACGCACTATTAAAAGCTAAAAATGCAATACTACATATTGACGTGACTCAAAATGAAACGGAAGTAGTCGTTATTAGCGGCGCCATTAAAGTGTTTACTCATGGAGACCCCATACAATCTATCGATGTAAACAGTGATCAAGAAGTCATCATTTCGCATCAAATGCTCCATCGCCCACGTTCCATTTCACCCGATGAAATTTGGAATAAAATCAGTTGGCGTGCGCAATTTCAATTGTATAAAACCGTCATCGATTGGGATCAAGTAGTGCGTGGCGCTATTATCGTTGGAATTGTTGCAGCCATTGTCGCAATTGGCGTGGTAACCAAAGGTGTGGGATTGAGTGGATTTCATCGATCTCGGGGATTTAGCAGACATTAACTTATTTTGTGGAGATCGACCGATTGCCATTGATGATCTTCAGTAAGTTGTACGATGCCGGTAGCTTTTCCAAGTAATAGTGGGTAAATCCTATTTCGCCACTGAAGCGGTACATTGCTAATATCCGATGAATGGGCATCAAAATGGAGCTGCTCAATATGATCGTGCTGTTGCCCCTTAACGGTAAAGCCCTGTTGGCTTAATTGATAGAAGGTATGCTCCAACTCTTGATCACCTGCTAACACCAATCGATGGATATTGGACTGTAACCAAACAACGTTGTCTGCAGTATATCCGATCAAAGTGTAATCCAGTTGATTGGCGATACAAAAAGCCAAGATACGTATACATTTCTGGCACGTGCCGCATGGCAGTATTTTGCCATTTTTGAAATGAGCATGATGGCAGGAAGTCTGTAATTTAAATAATTCAGGATAATCCAATGCGAGCGTTTTTTGCACTTGATAGCCAGTGATAGTACGAACCGGCGCCCATTGTTTGATGCCATACCCTGCTGACTTAAACCATTCGGTCATATAACGATCAAATGCCTGACTCTGATCGTAGATTCCGGGAAAAAATTCGACATCATTGATCTTATGGCGCTCAGTCAAAATTTTAGTAGGTTCGACATATTCATTACCAACGCAAACATGACCAATCCTTGATTTTTCCATGAGTGGCAACGAAGCAAATACATAATGCGCAAATGTAAAAAAATGCAGCGGATCAGTAATGGATTTGATACCACGTATATTATTCTCGACGACCGGTGAATTTCTCACCATAAACGCATAGAGCCGATCGATATTCGACCAGATACGCTGAGTCTTGTTATCGTTTTGTTTGAATGATCGATAAGCTGTAAGTGCTGTTCGCCAATGACCACCAGATTCATTGATATAAATGGGATAAACGTCCATACCCGCTTTATTGAGTAGGCCATAGCAAAGTAGGCTCTCTTTTCCGCCCGAAGAAAGAACCACGATCTTATCGGGATCAGCTGGATAATTAGCAATATCATGGCCGATACCCGCTGTGAATTGCGCTTGGCACATAGCATTGGAAAGTTTTACATCAGCTTGCTTGGCGATAAAGGCAGGTTTGATAAAAAGTGGATCGTGATAAAAGCGGCTTACAAAAATTTCGATACTCATCTTCTTGAGCATCTCATCGAAGAAACTGTATTCTTTTGGTCCTAGATCAAACTCGAAGCAAATTTCTTTAGCAAAAAGTCCATGGTTGATAGCTGGAATACCCGATGTCAAATTGGCATAGCGCTGCGCGTTATCTCCCTCGATACTTTCTTCATATTTGTGCCGAAGTTCGCAAGTAATAGATTTACCTTTGCGAACAAGGATATAGTTGGTGTAAAAACAATCCTTCGAAACTTTGGGTTTTTCGACAATGATTTTATCGAAATGAACAAGCGGTTCCATACTAGGAATAAATACCTAATCGTAAGTAGAAATAAAGATTCTACTGAATCACTTGTTAAGTCATTGTGTAGATAACTTCGAAAATTGAATTTAGCTTTGTTAGCAGGTTAATAAAGGGGTGTATTTAGAAATCTATTATCACGTTGAACCTGACTATTTGGCTACAGAAAACCTAAGATGATCAATTCGTTAAGTTATCCGTAGCCACCTTATGCTCAGATAGGAGTAATTAGTCTTTTTCTAAATCTTTTAATAATTTTTTAGCATCGTCAATTTTGGAGAACGCTTTCCCTGAAGCTAATAAGTGCTCTAACTCTTGGCGTGCTGCACCTTTATCACCAGATTTTTGTAAACCTACTGCAAGGTGATAGCGTATTTCTGCTGCCTCAGGCGCAAGTGAAACTGCTTTCTGTAAAAGAGAGACTGCGCGTGCTATTTCTCCTTTTTCTACGAGAATCCAACCTAATGTATCGAGAATCGCAGGACTCTCAGGCGCGTTTTTATAGGCTTTCTCCGCATAGTCTAATGCAGAAGGATCTTTTATCTGCTGATAAGTCCAAGCAAGATTATTGAGGATAATTGGGTTATCAGGATTTTGTTCCGATGCCATTTGGAATTGTTTAATCGCCGCATCAAACTGTTTCTTTTCTAAATGAACTCCGCCTAAGAATAAACGCGTGGAAGCATCAGTAGGATGTTGTTCAAGCCACTTCGTGATACGTTCATTCGCTTGTTTTTCTTTTCCACCTTGACTCAACGCTGCATATTGCTTAATCATCAATTGACTCGATTGATTGAGCGAAAAAGCTTTTTCGTATGCGCCGATTGCTTGCGCTGCTTTCTTCTGACTCATCAAAAGATCGCCTTCTAATTCAAAGCCAACAGGTAGTTTTGCATGTTGTTTCTGGATCGCCTTAGCAATTTTCATCGCTTCATCAGGCTTGTTATTCTGAATTTCAAGCCGAGCTTGTAGTAGATTTGCTTCCAGATAATCGGGCTTCAACGCAATTGCTTTTTTGACTGCTTCAGCAGCAGCTTTCTGGTTTTGTAGTAATGCTTGCACATTCGCAAGTTGAAATTGTGCAGCTGCTGAGTCTGGTAATCTAGCTGCTAGTTTTTGATAGTTTTCAAGCGCAGCTACCCTATCATTAACTGCAAGTTGAGCTTGCGCAAGCAATTCCACTACGCTCAAGTTATCGGGGTAACTCCCTTGAAGTTTTTTTGCAAGACTCAAAGCTTTATTTCCCTCCTGCAACCGCACATAAAGCGCTCCTAATTGCAATGCGGGCTGGAGTTCATTGGGGTTTTCGTTACTTGCACGCTCAAACCATGTGATCGCTTCATTCTTGTTATTTTGTGTCAGCGCGATCCCTGCTAGGGCATGCATGGCTTGAATATGTTTTTTGTCTCGCTTTAACACATCTTCAAAACGATTTTTAGCGCGTTCTAGATTATTTTCTTGTACATCCAATCTAGCAAGGTTAGAAATAGCAGGAAAATAATCTTGTTGCAATGCAAGTGCCTTCTCAAAGCTAGCGCGTGCTTTTGCTAAATCTTGCATTCCCACATAAATACTCCCTTTAAGATTCTGAACCAAAGGGCTATCTACTTGCTCCTTCTCAAGTTCTTCTGCTGCTTTTAAAGCTTTGCTGAAATCTTTTGTCTGCAAATGAGTCATAACGAGTAATACACCTGCACGCGGTGATTGCTCATCCAAATTCGCAGCCGCTTCTAGTTCAGCAATCGCACTTTCACGATCACCTTGGCCTAGCTTACTCAAAGCAAGCGCAGTATGAAGTGCAGCACTTTCTGGAAGCAACGCATTCGCTTTTTCAAAAAACTCAGTTGCCTTATCAAAATCTTTACTTTGCATATAACTTTCACCAGCCAATGCTAATAGCTGAGGATCTTGCTGCGCTGATTTGAGTGCAGGTGTCAATAAGTCGATAGCTTGCTTTGCTGCATGATTCTTTAGCAAGATAGACGCTTTTAGTTTAATTGCATAAAGATTATTAGGAATTACTTTTAGATATTGATTAACGAGTTGTTCAGCTTGCAATACTGACCCTAAGGCAAAGTGAGAAGCCGCAGCAATTAGCACGCTCGGCATATGGTTCGGGGCTGAACTTAAAATCTTTTGTAAGGCATCAAGTGCAACTGCATGTTTTCCTTGGGTGAAATCGAGCAACGCTTGATTAAATGCGATCAGTAAATTTCCCGGTGCTATTTTGCTAGCTGTATTCAAATCTTGCTGAGCGGAATCAAATTTTCCTAAACCGATTAAAACCGAGGCACGGTTAACATACCCAGTAACCTGATCAGGCCTAGCTTTGATTGCCTGACCATATACGTCGAGCGCCAAATCATTTTTACCTTGTGCCCGTAACAGGTCGCCCTTAAAAATTAAAGCATTCGTGTTATCCGGAAATTTTGTCGTCACCTCTTCTAGAAAACGCATCGCAGTTTCGACATCTTTTTGTGAAAGCGCATGTCGAGCAAGCCCAATAAATGCATCCGGAAAGTCCGGCTTGTCTTGAAGTGCTTGATCAAATAACTCTTTAGCTTCTTGAAATCTGCCAAGTCCCAATAAAGCATTACCTCTAAGTGTCAGAATCTCAGCAAAATCAACATCTTCTGGCAGTGTCTCGGTTTTATCTAATACTTGCTGAAACTCGCCTAAACTGAGGAGCGCCTGCCCCAAATCAGGAAGTACTCTCGCAGGATCCATGCCTAAACTAAGTGCGCGACTCAATTCTTTCTCTGCTGAGCGAACATCACCAGTCCGATTGTAAATAGCCCCTAAAAGGTGGCGTGCTTCACGATCATCTGGCTTTTGCTGTAATGCATTCTTGAGCTGGATAATAGCGGCCTTATCATCTCCTTTTTCATGATATTGTTTTGCTTCTGAAATAAGCGCGTCTGCATCTTTGGCTTTACCACAAGCAGTAATCGTTGTAAGTATCAATAAAATTAAAACAAGAACTGTTGTAAATTTTTTTTTCGTGGTACCTTTATAATAATTAGTTATTGCCATTACTTAATCTCCCTAATCAATAAATTAGACAGCCAATTCGATAGAAAAACCCATTCTAATCAGTTAATTCAATTCCCAAGATCAGTTTTCTCATTAGTCGAGTCTATACCTTTTTTGAATTTATACCATAAGTATATGATATAGATTTTCTAAAATAGCGCATCTTTGTTGTGTTGTTGCACGAGCTAACTTGGATGATTCCATGTAATCTATAGCGCAAATGAGAAACTAATAGAGTTAAGAAACAAAAGCTTTTTGAATAATTAGCGAATAAAAGGAAATGTTTATGGATACAGTAGCTGTTGTAGGATTGGGATACGTTGGATTACCGTTAGCCGTTGAGTTTGGAAAAAAACGTAATACCATTGGTTTTGATCTTTCAACCAGTAAAATTGAGAGCTATAAGCGTTATATCGACCCAACAGATGAGGTATCTACCGCTGATCTAAAAGCAGCAACACAATTAACTGTTACGGCCGATCCAACTGAATTATCTAAAGCAGATTATATTATCGTAGCTGTTCCGACTCCAGTTGATCAAGCTCATCAACCTGATTTTTCTGCACTGATCGGTGCGAGTGAAATAGTAGGTCGCAATATGAAGCGCGGCGCAATCGT
>ERZ724526.317-NODE-317-length-28509-cov-6.190518_pt1 | contig 28509 bp, 23 predicted proteins | sample MGYA00376059_ERZ724526 | MGnify/ENA primary metagenome ERZ724526 (study PRJEB28724, sample SAMN07190883) | activated sludge metagenome | isolation source: activated sludge of sewage treatment plant in Hong Hong | place: Hong Kong | collected 2016-03-17 ...
ATCCAGATGACTTGACGTTGCGCGCGTTCCCCTTCAAGGCAGCAGAGGTCAAGGTCGAGCCAAAGCCAGGTCAAATCGGCTGGTACAAGTGCGAGATCTCGGTTCTGCCGCATCTACAGTTTGAAGGAATGGACGTGGAGCTTCGGCTGGAGTCGCGGCTCGGATGATTTTGCAAGATCGGAGCGGAAGGAATTCTCGCTCCGGTTGAGATGTGGGTCAGCCATGAGACAAGAGCGGACCGTCGCGTAGGATGCGACGGATTCCGCCAGGGAGTATCTGAGAAATGGCAGTCGAATTTTCCAAAGAGTGTGACAAAGACCAAGGCTTTGATTTCAAGCAGGATGAGCACAAGACTTTCGGCTACATCAACACGCTGGTCATTGGTGACGTAGAGATTCCGGCAGACATCAAAGTGGTCGAAGCAACTGCGGACAGTGGCATCAAGATCAAAGCAGGCGGCGCGGGCGGTGAGAGCGGTGGTGACACTGCGGGCATCTTCAAGAAGCCGGTTGTGGCGGTTCTGAAGAACGCCGCATGGAACACGCTTCCGACGGATACGATCAAGTTTGAGGGTCTCATTTCGACCTCGAACATGCAGACGATCTCGATGCTGACGATGCAGAGTCTGTCCAAAATCGTGATTCACTTTTCGTTCGTCATCTATGAATACGATCCGGTAGCGAACCTGTACTTTCCCTCGTTCTGTTCCAAGGCGGGCTCAACCCCGACGGGCGCAGCGCCGGGCAAGGCGGCAGGAATCAGCGGCTTTGGCAATGATCCGAACGCAATTCCGATCTACGGAGTGCTTGGAAAGGACAACCCGACCGGCGCATTCCAGATCTCTGCTGCGACTCCGATCTCGGGTGATGCTCCGCTTGGCTTGAAGGTTCACGACTTCAAGCTGCACGTTGCGCCACCGACGGCAAAGGACGCTCAGCAGATCAAGATCCAGACCTCGAACACCAACAAGATGGTGAAGGGCTGGGGTCTTCCGCAGGGCTAGTCTGACCACGGAGTCTTTTGATTCCGAGTTCTTGGCCTTTTGGGAGGGCTCATACCTACGCGGGTGTGAGCCCTCCTTTCGCTTGATGAGAGAGAAGGAGCGAGCGGATGGACAACCTGAAGCTGGCGAGGGTGAAGTGGTATCTCGGGCAGACACTGCTTCCCGAGCACTTCAACTCGCAGGACCAAGCGCTTACGCAAGAAGCAGATGCCCGAACCAGACTCCAGGGTCTGCCAAGCTTTGGGATTGGTCCGCTCAAGTGGAATGAAAAGCTACTCGAAGAAGGCGTGCTGGCGCTGTCTGCGCTCACAGCGGTGATTCCAACCGACGGTGGTAGTCATCTGCTGCTGGACATTCCGGGCAATGCGCAGGTTCAGCCGCTGTCGCTCAAAGCAAGCGGAGCAACGCGCGTCTCTGTCTATCTTCACATCTTGGAACAGACCACGGATGCCACCGGCGTTCGCATCTATGAGAGCGATCCAAAGGTGGTGCAGCGGGTCCTATATCGCGCGCTTCTGTCGATCGAAAAGGATGTCGATCGATCGATTGCAATGATGAAGCTGGCGGAACTTCAGAAGGAAGCGACCGGAAGTTGGTCTCTGCAATCGGACTACCTACCGCCGCTGCTGCAAGTGGGACCGAGTCCGTTTTTGCAGCGCGATCTGGCGCAGCTTCTGGAACGACTGGAGACGCTGGAGCCGCGTCTGGTCGCGCAGCTTCAAGACACCTTCCTACGACCGGATCGACTGGCCGTGACACGGCGAACGCTGGCAGAGCTACAGACCGTACTGTCGCAGCTTGGTGACATGCGGCATGGCGTCCATCGTCATCCGTACCATCTGTTTGACACCTTGCGGAGCCTCTACTTTCAGCTCTGCTGCTACCACGAAGTGCTGCCGGAACAGTCGAGTCTTCCCTATCAGCACGAGTCGCTGGCGCAGTGTCTGGGACAGCTCCTTTCACGGCTCTCGAATAGCGCGCAGATGTTCAGCTTGCCGTCAAACCACCTCAAGTTCGTCAAGATGAACGGACTGTTTCGGCTCAACGCGCTACCGGAAGAGATGCGCACCGCAACAGAGGTGTATCTGCTCATCCAGCGTCCGAGTGTTCACGATCGCGTCAACATTGATGAGATCAAGCTGGCCTGCACTTCGCGACTCGCGCTGGTGCATCGCTTGGTGCTCAAGGGAGTCCCGTTCAGACTCCTAGAGCGCGTTCACTTTCAGCACTCCTTTGGACCAGAGATGGACTTTTATCAGCTCACGCTCAATGAGGAGTGGCAGCACGTTCTGCGAGAAGGAGCGGTTGCGTTCTATCAGCCTCCTGCGCTGGAAAAAGTAAACGCCTATCTGTTCTGGAGATAGCCAGATGGGGTTTCTCAACCGATTTCGCGAGCTACCGCGAGGAAGTACAGAGCTGGATGGTGTGCTGGAAAACCTTCATCACCTGCTCAATGCACGAGAGGGCTATAGCTCGGTGATTCGCGATTACGGTCTTGGGCAGTATTATGCTCAACCCGATACCATTCACGCAATCCGTGCCATGCTGCGGGAAATTCTTGATGATATCGCCAGATACGAGCCTCGCCTAAAAGTGCTCTCTCTGGAGACCAAGGGACGCGATGCCAACATGCAGCTACAGCTTGAATTGATTGGGTTTGTGGGTGGAGTGCGATACCTGTTCAAACTCCGCTTCGATCAGATCTATAATCATTTTTCAGTAGATTCGGCACATGACATCAGCACTATGGAATGAATTATTGAACAATTCTCCGGTGTTCAACGAACGCCTGGAGCTGACGTTGGAGCTAACCATTGATGGCACTGTCATCAAAGTGTGGGGCGCCAACGTAAAAAACTTTGAGATGGAGCTACTTAGCTATGGATTTAACGGATGTCTCGACTTTTGGGTCAATGATGACACGGACTTAGACGGCGACAGCGACGATCTGCTGAAGGAACCGTTCCAGACGCAGAAGCTCATCGAGATGAAGCTGGAAATCCAGGTCGTGCGACCGGATCGAAAGGACACAGAGCGCGACCCGGATCCGCTTGCGATTCGTGGCTATGTGATAGAGAAATATCTATTTGAACAGGCCAATCGACGTGGCAGCGCATCACCCGTCGCAGCGCGCCGCTATGGCATCAAGTTCTGCGATGCAGCACAGTTCTTTTGGGGTCAGCACTATCCTTGTGAGCTATTCACCCAAAAAGCGCTCAAAGATGTCTTTGATGCGCACAAATGCGAAAAAGTCAGTCTGGTTTATAACAGCGAGTCGCTCAACACACAAAAGCCAATGATCTATGTTGGCCTAGAGCGAGATCGCACGCATCCAGCAAGCTTTTATGATTATTTTCTTTGGATCATCGATACACACAATCTTCTATTGCGATATGACTTCAAAGAAAACAAATATTATCTAGATGATCAGAAACCGGCAGATGGCGAGCCGGTGGCAATGGACTTTGAAGATGCATTCGACTTCATCCAGCGATTCCCGGACGTTCCGCGCTGGAAGCCACGCATTCACAATAGCTATACGGAATCACCTGCGACGCAGCTTGTAGACAACGAACAGATGGTCACTCCGCTGACGCAGGACTTTCTGCTGCGAACGTCTTTGGCGGGACAGCTGGATGCGCGCGTGACGCTGGAGACTGCGCGGCTCAAGCTCCCAAGCCCGGAAGTACACCTGCGCTGTGATCGATATCCAACGCGGATGATCATGCCGTGGGATCTCATTGATGTGACAAGCGATCCGCAGTGGGATCTGGCCGCGATTGCGGTGCCTGACATTGCGCTTCAAAAGAAGTGTCGCTGCCATCGGCTTCAGATCTTGTCACGGGCGCACTCCCAAGGACAGGAGCGACGAGAGATCGGCGCGATGAGCGAGTTTGCGATTCAGCTTCAGTTTGCATTTGAGCCGATTGACGAGACGCTCGGGAGACTGCCGCGCTACGTAGTCCCAACGTACCCAAGCATTGTGGAAGGAAAGATCGTCAGCGAGATCGGTGCGGATGAGGAAGAGACGTACGACATCGAGACGGATGCGGACACCAACCTGGATTCCTACAAGGTGAAGGTTCCGCTGTGGGCGGATCAGATTGTGAAGGCTCCGTTTGAGCCGCTGCGGATGAGCGGACACTTCTACTTTCCTGCGTACAAAAATGAGCGCGTGCTACTGGCGCTTGATCTGTACACAGCACGCATCGTCGGATTTTTGGACTGGAGGGTGGAAGGAAGGCTTCCCAAAGAGGGTCAAGGGAATCACCTGCTGACCGGAAAAAAGCCGCTGTCTTCGACGTCAATCAGCCATGTCTACGAAGATGACAAGCCGGTCTTTACGATCATTCGCAAGCACGAAAAAGATCACCAAACCATCCAGGCCAAGGAGGGCTACCTCCTCATCGAAGTGAAAGAGGAGAAGTAGTCGCATGGGCACGCTGGTTTGTCGGATCGAGCTAGACAAGACCACAGGCGCAAAGGTCACGATCGAAAACGCCGATGGCAAGATCACCCAGACCATTCACATGGATGGGACCAAGATCACCACCAAGGTCGCAGGCGAACAGAACACCAGCACGATCGAACAGGTTGCAGATGCAATCACGATCACGGTGAAGAACTTCACGCTGGATGCAGAGACCGTCCTGTTTAAGTCAAGCAAGACCTCGACGTGGCAGAGCCAAGATACGCTCGATGTAAAGAGCGCCAAAGCGATGACGCTGAAGAGCGATCAGACCCAGCTGTTCGAAGCCACGCAGGATGCCACGTACAAAGGAATGAACGTAGGAATCAAGGCTCAGACCGATCTGAAAGCAGAAGGAACCAATGTGTCGCTAAAAGGAACCGCTGCGCTCAAGGCAGAAGCGCCACAGCTTGCACTGAAAGGAACCGGACAAGCGAAGCTGGAAGGCGCGATGGTGGAAGTCAAAGCGGACGGAATGCTGACGGCGCAGTCGTCGGGAATGACCACGCTCAAGGGTTCAATGACCAGCGTGGAAGGATCTCTTGTGAAGCTGGGGTAAGCCATGGGTCGCGATGTCCTAGAGAAGCACTTGGTGGCCGAGCTAAAGACGCTGGAAGACTTCCGCCAGCGTCACGACAAGCGGCATCCAAGTGGTCGCGTTGAGCGCGAAGATCCCGATGTGCGCAGGCTCATCGAGGCGATGGGCTTCTTTTCTGTACGGACGCGTCTGGCCACCATTCGCAACGTCCAGGCGACGTGGCGCAGGCTGTTTGGCGCGTACTTTGGTTATCTGCTCGATCCGCTTCCGAGCAAGCTGCTGGTTTCCGCGCAAGTGACGCCGCGCATGGTGGAAAGCACCGTGCTCGAAGCGGGTAGCGAGCTACGGATCACCGCGCCCAGCGGACAAGTTGGATACTTCCGAATCACCAGCGAGCTGCGCATTGTGCCGGTAACGCTAGAGTCGCTTCAGCTCATTCCGTTACGCGGTGGAACGCGACTTGTCCTAAACCTCCGCTCGCGCTTTCCACGAACAGATGCGGTGGGACTGCTGCGCATCTTGATTCAGTACATCGACAACTACGATGCGGCCCTGCGTGTTCACTATCAGCTTCGCGCCCATACACGCAGAGCGTTTGCGGTCTATGAAGATGTAGTCACCGACGAAAGCGACGGTCCCGACTGTCTGCTCAGCTATGGCTCTGTGTTTCAGGAACCGCATCAGCCCGATACCAGAAATCCGCTGCTGAAGGTGCGATCGTTTTTTCACTTTCCGCAGGAAGAGCTGTTTGTAAACCTGGATGTTCCGCGCAGTCGCAAGCCGTGGAGTCGGGTCGCGATCTGTCTGGATCTCGATGATGACTGGCCGCGCGATCCGGTTCCTACAGCAGATATGTTTCAGCTCTTTGCGGTGCCAGCAGAGAACCTGCGCAAGGAAAGCAGCGAGCCGATTCCCTGTGATGGCACGCAGGAAGCGTATCCGATTCGCTATCACAATCCGTCGCTGGGATACAGCTTGCAGAGCACGCTCGGTGTCTACCGGATTGATCCAGAAGGAATGACTCCGCTACAGCCAGGCATCTTGCAGAGCAGTGATGCGCAGCTTGCGTATGAAGTCGAGGAACGAATCGACGATCTGTATAACGGGCGATTCCTGATCGTGCGAATGCCCGGTGCGCTGATGAATCCGGTGCGACTGGTTCTGGAAGGACTGTGGCATCAGCCAGGATTTGCGAGGGAAGCCGTTGGGAAGCTGAAGATCAACCTGCCGCATCGCAATCAGGAAGGGCTTCTGTTTCAGCCACTTTCCGACGTAAAACCGCATGCAGAGACAGCGCTTGGGCAAGATGCGATGGCGCTTTTGCGACTGCTCGCGATGCGCATGAAGTCTGTCTTGGATACACGCGAGCTGCATCAGCTCTTGCATGTACTCGGTACGGTGGCTAGCTCTCCGTTTCAGGACTTGCCGCAGCGGATCAAACATCTATCGGTCGAGCTGGCTCCTGACAGTGCAATGCGCGGATCGGGTCTGCGTCATGTGTACAAGCTGACGATGGATCGCTTTGAGCCCGATGAAGAAGCGCTGGTGTGGATGTTCCTTCAGCAAGTAAGAGAGCTTCTGGACACCTGGAATTCCGATGCCACCGTCGAGCTTTCCGTGGATGCTGGTGGCAGTAAGTTTCGCATGCCGCTTCATCCGGCTGAAGGGAGTTCACTGCGATGATGACCATTGAGCTATGGAATGTCATCGTCTCTGCGGGAACGGAAGTGCGTCGTCTGCTCGATCGCGCGCTTCCACAGACCTACGTTGCGGCCACGGCGCAAGAAACCACGATGATGCTCAACGCGGGAACCGATGTGATCGGAATCCTACGTACAGAGCTGCGGCGCTATCTGGATGATCTGAAAAATACGTTCCAGCGCATCCTTCCTGAAAAGGAAGCCGGCATGGTTCTGTATCCCTTGGTGCTGCACTTTGATGAGATGGTTACGCGCAGATTGTCGACGGCAGAACAGACGCAGTGGCCGCTGCTGCAAAAAGAGCTGTTCGACATGAACGATGGTGGCGATGTGTTCTTTGAGTTCGTGGAAGAGCGGCTCAAAAAAGCATCCAGTCCGCCTCTTGTGTTCACCGTTTTGTACTACTGCCTAAGCGACGGCTTCATTGGCAAGTTCGGACAAGATCCGGCCAAGGCCGCAGCGTTTAAAAAGCGTCTGACCGAGAGAATTCCGCTGCCGGAAATGCCGGGAAGACAGAAGCGAAAGCGTCGAAGAGGAGACGATGAGGAGTCGGTTCCGCTGCCCGGAAAGGTGATGCATCCAGCGGTGTATTACGTAGCCACAACCGGAGTCTTGATGCTCCTTTTTTGGCTGATGGTTTCGCTGACAAATCTCTAACTGTGCGACGGGGGATCTCACATGTTCGAGCTAGACGAAGGCCTAGAAGAACTGGTGGACGCCGCAGGAGAGATTGCGGAAGAAGAGCTTGAAGAAGCGTTTGACGATGCAACCGAGGACTTTGATGCGGACAACTTGCTTGCGCACTGGAATCGCAAGCAGCAGAGCGGAGTCACGCGCGCAGGTGGAGCCAAAGCGAAGCCAGTGCGCACTGGACCTACGATCAAGGAGCTTCTCACCAAGCTAGAGAGTCAACTTCGGAATCAGTTTGGTGATCGCGCGGAGCTTTTGGAATATCCCTTGGCACAGATCCGCTCGACGCTGCGCGAGCTATTCCCAGCACGGAATCAGCCCGGACCGAGCGAAGACCAGCACAAGCTGCTACAAAAAGATCTGCATCGGCAACTCAACCAGCTAGAGGACATCATGGACTCGCTGGTGGTCTCTTCTCCGATGGGGGCGAAGTAGTGTTGGGAGTCTTCGCAGTCACTGAAGCTTCGCTGTGGCACTGGGCATCGCACACTGCGCGCGAGCTTGCGGCCCCCTCTTTGCTCGACTTCAGCTTTCTGCACCTTCCCGTTTGGGTGTATTGGGGACTGGGAATCCTGGGCAGCTTGTCTGTCACGACGCTGCTGGCGGTCCTGTATCTGCAATATACCCGGCGAAAAGCAGACCTAAGTGAGCGCTACAAAGACAAAAAGGATGCGGTCGAATCGACTGCGCTGCGCGACATCTGGAATCGCTTTTTGTCAGAGCTTCCCCGCAGTGCGCGCGCAGCGGTTCCGAACTATCCGTCCTTTCTGCTCCTGGGTCCGGCCAGCGCAGGAAAGAGCCATCTGGTGCGCGCGCGCATCGACTGGCAAGAGCAGACCGGACAGCTTGTTCCGAGTTACACCGCCGATCCGATGCTCCAGATCTACATCGGAAGTCGAGCGCTGGCATTGGAGCTCTCTGCGCCGCTCTTGATGTCGAATCAGGACGCCGCACGAAATGCCATCAGCAAACTGTTTGGCACCGCGTTTCGACATCGAAATCCGACGGTGGTTGTGGTCTTAGACATCGCGGCGGTCCTGCGAACAGATCCCGATACGCTGGCGCATCAAGGACAGTCGATCCGCGCCAAGTTAAACCTTCTGTCCAAGGCGCTGCGGTCTCCCATTGAGACGCGACTTGTGCTGTCCCATATGGAGCAGCTCGAAGGCTATTCCGCGTTTGCCAAGTACCTGAATCACGAACGGATTCCGCTCGAGCTTCCATTACACCTTGTAACGAATCGTGAAGGAGGAATGGCAGAGCTGCTGCGCACGTACGAACAGTATCTTCCGCACGCGCTCATCAACGTCAACGCGGATCAGTTCCGAGGCATCATCAAGTTTCTACACGCTGCGCCTCGGACGCTCCATCTGCTAGAGCCATTCCTACAGCCGCTGGTGCAAGCCAACGCGGCGTATCACACACCACACCTAGAGCGACTGTATTTTCACGCGGCGGCCAAAGATGAGCAGCTCAGCAATCCATTTCATCTGACCCGTCGTTTCGAGGCTGGTCGCGGTCCCAGACCGATCATCTCGATGGCGTGGTGGCGTGGACGAACCCACCTTGCGATCTGCGCGGGCGTTGCGGCTGCACTGTTTCTCATCCTGCTGTCTTTGGTGGTTCGCCATGGCCGCAAGGTTCACAAGTCCGAAGATGCAGTCGAACAGTTTGAACAAGCGGTGGAGCGCGCCCGAAACTCGCTCAATCCATCGACAGAGTCCGCAGCCGTTCGTGCCGCAGAGCAGTCATCCAGTCAGCAGATCGGAGCCCTAAGCGCCGCCGATGAGCGGTGGACGCTGTATCGAATCCTGTATCAGGACAACAAAGAAGAGACGCGCGTTCATCACATCGAGACGATCCGAAAAGGCTATCTGCTGCCGCTGCTGGAAAAGGCCGCCAAGCTGCATCAGCGCGACAAGCTGATCTATACGCTTGCGGTCTTGTATGCGACCAAGGAAAACTCCCTGGGTGGTCTGGTGCTGACCCAGCCGGGTGAGTTTGCGTCGACGATTGGCGTTCCAGAGAGCGTCATTCGCGACTACCTACACTACAGCGAAGAGCCCTGGCAAGGGAGTCCGACCGTGCTCAGTACGGTGCGCAGCGGAATCCGCAGAGAGCGCAACGATCTGGTCACAGAACCAGGACTGTGGGCGCGCTACTTCGATGTGCTGGAAAAGGCGATTCCGCAGCAGAAGATCTCTGCCGATGAGCTAAAGCTCCTAAGAGAAGGAGCCGAGCCGCTGCTTGGTACCATCGACGCAGTCCACTCAGGACTCACGCTGTCGCGGGTGTTCCGCATGCTGTCGGAAGAAGCGCCACTTGGTGATCTGGTGCGGCAGCTGTCGATGGAAGATCCAACGCTCGCGCCACCGCCTTGGCTGCGGGATCAAGCATCACCGATGCGCGCGGTGCTCAAGCTTGTGCATGACACCACGGCGGACCAAGTGCGCAGCGGAAAGCTCAACCTGTATCAGGTGCTTCAGCTGCTGACCGATGTTCACTCTCGTCGAGACGGAGCACAAGAGACGCATTCCTTTGAGCTGCAAGGACACACCTATCAGTTCAGTGGTCGTGAGTTTTTGAACCTGCTCATGCGGAGCCGCAATCAGCTTGTCGTAAGCTCTCTGTTTGAGAGGCGTCCTTCATCGAGCAGTCGTTCTTCGGAGTCATCTGATCTGGATCGGCTGTCGCGCAGAATGGTCAAAAAGTGTCTGAAGAAGTGCAATCGGATGTGCGATGCAGAGTGCACGATTCCCGAGATGAAGCGCTATTCCGAGCTGCTGCGCAAACAGCAAAACGGAGAGCACGCAGCGGAAGCCAAAGAGGAGTCATCATCCCATCACAGCCGACGCAGTCATCGTCGTACGCATGGCAAGCAGACAGAGTCCCAAGTCTCTCTGTCTCCGCGCTTGGCATCACTGATGGGAGAGAAAGGCTCGCTGAGCGCAGCGTTTGCGGGATCTTACAACAAGGCCAGCTTTGATCGTGACATTCGTCCGGTGCTCCTCAAGCTGGACAAAGCACTCGAAGAAACCCCAGAGCTTACCAGCGAAGAGAGAGAGCTTCTGGTTCGCTATGTCACACAGGAAGCGCGAAGTTATGCGCGCAGATACTGTGAGGCACTGCTCGCGCAGCATCGCAGCTATGTGTTTCCCGGAATGGGCGTCAGCTCAACGCATGCAGAGCTGGTGTCTGCGGTCTTGCCAGGAGGCTCCCTGAGCAATCACCTCAAGACGATTTCCGAAAATGCGCAGCTTGGGGATCTGAACTCGACGTATCTGCGACCTCTCGGTGAGTGCATCGTGCTGTTTGCACCGCTGGTGAAGCTGATGACGCCCGGAAAGGAAGGCGGACATCCGGGTCTAAAGCCCTACGCAGAGATCCTGTCAGGAATCGTAAAGGAGCTGGACAGTGGCAAGCCCGCTGCGATTCCTGAAGATGGCAAGACGCTGATGCTCGCGGACATGCTCTCGCCGCTGGGACGGCTTGCGCTTCAGTCTCTGCAAGAAAATCCAGCAGCGCCAGACAAGCAGGTTCAGCAGTTTCTGGATGCGAGCAACCTGGCAGGTCCGCTGTCGGCCCCGTTTGTGGCCCCCGTGACACGCGTCGTTCGTTTGGGACAGTCAGAGATCGAGCACACCTTGGCCGAGTACTGGCAGAGCGGAATGCGTCCCCAGGTCGAGCCCATGCTAGAAAAGTTTCCCTTCAATCGAATGGCGGAAGCCACTGTCGATCCGCGCGATCTCGATCAGCTCAAGCCGGGCGAAGGACCGTTCTGGATGGCCTTCCGCAGCAAGTACGGACCCGTCACACTCGAGCGCGGAGGAGACTTTTCTCCCAAGCGATTTCCGTCGGGAACCGTCTCTCTTCCTGATGGAATGATCCCGCTTGTCAATCAGCTTGCGCGGGTTTCACGAACGCTGTTTGGAAAGGATGGATCGCGCGTTCCGCTGGATCTGCGCGTTCGACCGCTGCCGCTTAGCGCAACCGATGGAGAGATTCCAGGCACGCTGTCGTTTTTGGCAGCAGGAAAGTCTGTGGTCTACGGAGTGAATGCGGCACCGACGGCACGACCGCTCCAGATCTCGTGGTGGCAAGCCGATCCAGCGTCCGTTGGACTGGAATACAGCACCGCAGACGCGGGTCGCAAACAGACACAGTCCCTTGAAGTGGGTGAGATGTCTTGGGGATTCTTTCGCTTGCTCAGCAGAGGCCAAACCAGCGAGCCCAGACTGATCACCTGGACGCTTCCTGGCGACGGTGGTCGCTCACCTCGCGCGGTCAAGTTTGAGTTCGTCGAAGACCCCTGGGCGCTGCTCAAGGTTCGGCGGTAAGGAGTCAATTTCGGATGCGCAGAGTGATTCCCAATCGGGCTGTGCTGTTGCTGCTTGGCGCAGTGTCTGGCTGTCTGCCGGGCTGTCTGCCGGGCTATCTGCGGATGGACATTCGCGCTCCGCAAGGACTCAACGACAGCACGCCGATTCACTTTCTGGTGCGCGAAGTAGACACCCAGCAGTATCGAACAGAGTCCTACGACGCTGTAGCAATGCTCGTCGCCCAGCGTGATCCCAGTGTGCTGCGCGCAAAGGTTCTGTACGCAAAAAACAAGGCCATCTCAGAGCGGATGTGGATCAAGACCCCCGGCAAGAAAGCGGTGGCGGTCTACTTCCTGTTTACGCGACCACAGGGGCCCTGGAAGATCCTGTTCGAGCCCCCCATTCCCTACACAACCACCATCGAGCTTGATTCGCACAGCATCAAGCCCAAGAGCCAAGGCGACCTTACGACATCGGAAGCACCAGGCGGATAATCATCATGAGCAAATCACACAACGACTCAGATTCTGATCCCTCGCACAACCCAAAGTCATCACCCGGATCTGTCAAAGAGGAATCGCATGACAGCTCCGAGTCTGTCCCCAAGAAAAGCCAGCGACAACCCAAGGGAAAGACTGGGTTTTCCGTCGTGGAAGACACCCTTGAGTGGATGATCTTTGCGAGCCGCTGGATTCAAGCGCCGCTTTATCTGGGCCTCATCCTCGGCTCTGTCTTGTATACGTACAAGTTCATGGGGGATCTGGTTCACCTGTGGAAGGAAGTCAATCGCATGACGGAAGAAGCCGTCATGCTGGTGGTCTTAAACCTGGTCGATATCACCATGGTTGCCAACCTGATCACGATGGTGGTGATTGGTGGATATGCCAGCTTTGTCAGCCGTCTCCCCGTCGAAAAGCACGAGGATCGACCGGACTGGCTTCAGAAAGTGGATGCCGGAACGCTCAAGATCAAGCTGGTGGGATCGCTGGTTGGCATCTCAGGAATTCATCTGCTGAAGACCTTCATCAACATCGATCACAAGCCGCACGAGCAGATTCCCTGGCAGATCGGAATTCATGCGACCTTCCTGCTGTCTGCGCTGATGCTGGCCGCCACCGAGCGGATCCTGCATCCGCCGCACAAAGGCCACTAAGGAGTCCTCATGGGCGTTCAATGTTGTATGGGAGCCTCGATGATGTGTAGCTTCGGTGCAGCGCCGTCTACGCTGGTGGTTCTGCCCACCAACAAAGTGCTCGCGACCACACCAGCGGCCAACATCATGGATCACAAGCCGATTGTGAACATTCCACCGTTTGGGATGTGTATGTCTCCGTCGAATCCGACGGTGGCTGCCGCGACCGCTGCGGCGCTGGGAGTGCTCACTCCGATGCCTTGTGTGCCCGCCACCGCATCACCTTGGATCGTGGGGTCTCCGACCATCTTGATTGGCAACATGCCCACGCTGGATAGCAATTCCAAGCTGATGTGCAACTGGGGCGGCGTGATTCAGTTTGTCACCCCCGGTCAGTTCAAGGTCATGACCAAGTAGCACGCCGGACGACGACACGACGGCAAAGCCATCACACCTGCCCCCTTCCTCCGCTGTTTCCGTACCTCACGCAGCTCCAGATTTCGACCGGCTGAAGCCAGCCAGACACAGGCTATGAACGACTGTTCATAGCAACTTTGCGGCACCACCGACGGAAACATTGTATATTCAACCAGTGGCACAACTGATGCAAAAGCGCTGTTCAGAACCAAACGACACAGCAGGAGGCTTCCCATGTTCACGCAGAAACTGATTGCGATTGCGAGTCTGGCTTCGGCTCTTTTCTTGGGAACGGCAGCGGATGTCTCTGCCCATCCTCGACGCGGTGCGGTGGTTGTGGTGGCCCCGGCTCCCACTCCGGTGGTGGTGGCTCCGGCCCCTGCTGTGGTTGTCGCGCCGGCTCCGGTTCGACGCGCACCAGTGGTCGTGGTCGCACCTGCTCCGGCTCCGCGCAAGCGAGTGGTGGTGGTCGCAGCGCCTCGTCCCGTCGTCTGTCAGCATCCCGGTCGTGGTCGCGGCCACGGTCGCTGTCGATAACATCCCCACGGAGCGACCTCTCGCTCCCCGCCTCCCATCGCACTCCCATCGCACTCCCATCGCACTCCCATCGCACTCCCATCGCACTCCGATCGCATTCCCATCGCACTCCCATCGCACTCCCATCGCATTCCGTTGCGGTTCCGTACGATTCCTACAGGCATCCGTATCGCGCGCTTGTTCAACCTTTCAATGATCGACTTTCCCGATAGAAATTCGATTCCTAACCGATTCCTACTCCTTTCCCATTTGCTGCGCTTCTTTTGTAGAAAGTTCATGCGAACGCGATCGCGCCGAATTTTTTTGATCGCTGCACGAATTCCTGAATAACCCCACATTGCAGCGCGTCTTGAGAAGCCGGAATCGGGAAACGAGACCGCAGCAGCGTCGATGTAACATGGGAAGGCTCTCCGTGCTGCGATCCGAAGTCACCGCTTCTTGATGTTCCAAACGTAAAGGAGATCACGATGCGTACTCAGTGTGCTCTGCTTGTGTCTGCGATGGGTCTGATGATGGGCTGTGGACTGCTCGATGCGGGCGGTGCGGGAAGCGGCCCAGGACCGAACACCAGCGTCGGTGGACTACGGATTGAAGCGCCCCTTGGTGTCAACATCCGAGAGTCCCCAGATACCGGCAGCTCTCCGGTGTCTGCGCTGATCACGATCAGGAAGCAAGACACGAGCGGATCCAAAACCGATGTCAGCAAGGACGCCGTCTTTCAGATCAACGGCGTAACGATTCCGTACGACCCAACATTCGGTCTGTTTGACTTTAGCAAGGTAACGATTCCCAATGCGACCATCGGCTCGACGCTGACACTGTCCGCAACCTACGGCGCAGACTCCGCGACATTTCAGATCAAGTGCCCGGACATCAAGCTGACCGAACCGGCTGAAAACACCAAAGTCACCGAAGGCCAAGACCTGGCCGTCAGCTGGAGCGGACAGCTCTCCTACGCGAGCGGCCTTCTGTTTACTCCGAGTCTCGATCTGTATGGCTACAAGGCGGCGACCAACACCACCGATACGCAGAGCATCAAGGGAAAGATCACCACCCAGACCAGCGGCACCGTGAAGATTCCCACTGCCGACGGCAAGACTGGCTATGTGGTTCAGCTGCTCGTTCCAGGTGACAGCGTCAGCGGAGACGGAGGAACGGGCCTTTGCTTTGTCTATCTCCGACGGCATCTGACGAAGTAGAGCGCGTCCTTCCCGCTGCGATGTGCTTCGTCCTGCTACGCCACGCGGAGGATGAAGAGCGCACGGAACCTCGCTGTCTACATGCGATATGAAGCACTTCATCTGCTTCATATTGCGTGTCCATTTGCTATTTCTTGTTCAGCACAAACGAGGACAGCGCACAGCCGCTTCGACAGTTCGGCGCTGACTCCGCTCCTGCGCTCGTACACAGCGTATCGGGATCATCTTGGGATGGTGGACAGGACACCAAGTACAGGGTTTCTTTCCCCACACCTTCGTCGAGCGCCACGGCCCCCGGCAGCGCAAGTCCACGTCCCGCAGCAAAGATCGTAGAGACTGCGCGATCTTGGGGCCACGCGACATACAGCGCACCACTTGGCTCGATGCCGATCACGCGGATCTGCGCGCGCGCGGGCAGATCGATCACGAAGCGAAGTCGGTCCCCCGGAGAAAAGAAGTCACCGCTCTGGGCTTCGCGCGCAGACTCTCCCACTTGGCGAAACACATGCAGGATCGCACCGCCCTTTTCGCGCGTCCCGCTCGGATCGTTTGCCGGCGTTGTCGTTGGAAAGGAGCCACGCAGAACAAGCATCAGCAGCGCCGCCACCGCCCCGATCGGTGCACACCACGCGAGCAGCTTTGACAGGGAACGGCGCCGATCCTGGACGTCTTGCGCTTCCCCTACACGTCGCACAATCGCAGACAGAAGCGGTCGCGTATCCAGCGCAGGAAACGCCGCAAAGCCCTCCTGTCGCAGCGCCATCCGCGAAGGACATACATCACACTGCGCAATGTGAGCCGACAGCTGCTGCGCCTGCGCGGAAGTCAGCTCTCCAGCCTGGAGCCGATCGAGCAGCAGGTCTGACGGACAACCATCCCGCCCGGCCCGTAAGGTATGTAGTCGCTGCGATTCCATCACATCCTCTGTCCGCTATGCTCGCTGTCCTTCTGACCCGCAGACCCATCTGTCCGGGCACGACTCCGCGCACTCTGCGTCCGTGATCAGACTCATCGGCTGACTCCGCGCCGTGGACGTTGGCTGGTATCTGTCGATCCGTGCGGCCCGTACGGCGGAATCGATTCACTGCGCTTGTGCGCCCACGCAAGAAAGCGCTCGATCAAGTTTCCGACGGTGCGTTTGCTCACGCCAAGCAGCTCTGCCGCTTCTTCATGACTCATTCCGTCCAGATACACATACACCGCTGCACTCGCTTGCTGGGGATCCGCTTCGGACAGAAGCCTGCGAAGCAGCAGCAGATCTGCAACGGAAGCTTGCTCCGATCCGTCTTCTATCAGCACATTCTGTTCAAACAGCTCGCGTCGGCGACTTCGATCGCGCAGCAGGTTCAGACAGTAGTTGGTGGTGATCTGATACAGCCAAGTGGACATGCTGCTGCGTCCATCAAACTGGGCCACACTTCGCATCACCCGAACAAACACTTCCTGCGTCACTTCCTCTGCATCTTCTTTGCGACCCATAAGCCGCAGCGCGCGACGGAACACCATCGGTCCGTGCAGCGAAAACAGCGTACCCACATCCTGTGCAGAAGACTTCACCACAGCGCAGCGGAGAGTCCCTTGCGAGCCGCCAAGCTGTCAAGTCAGCGACGCGAGTTTCTTTTCTGGGTTCGGCGCTCTGTCTCGTATTTGGCCACGCGCTGGCGCTGTTCCCACGCGACTCTGTAGCGATTCCTAGGCGCTCTCTGTTTGGATTCCTACAGTGCGCCCGAAGACTCCCAAACGCACTCTGTTTGCATTCCCAAGGAACTGCGCATTGTCAGATCAAAGTGGTATCCAAGCAGCTCAGGAGGAATGCATGAAAGCACGCACAAAGACCACTCACTTGTTACGCGTTCGTTGGTTGCAGCTCTGGGCGCTGATGCTGATGGCAGCTGTCGGAGTTCACTGCGGATCGCCCGATCCGCGTGGACCGGATTCGCTGCAGCTCGCGCTGTCTCCCTCGAATCCGCAGATTGCGCACGGAACCTCGCAGCAGTTTCAGCTTCGTGGCTTTTCACAAGATGGACGGGTGCGCGATCTGACCGGCAAAGGAAGCTGGACGGTCACGGGAGCGGATGGCACCGCGCTGGTAGCGAGCGAATCGGGACTGGTCCAGCTCGACAAGCCGGGGCGTTATCACGTCACGGTGGACTATGAAGGACAGAAGGCCGAGACGGATCTACACATCACCGCAGCGACGCTATCGACGCTGTCGGTAAGTCCCAGTCTGCCGAAAGTTCCCAAAGGGCTGACGCAGCAGTTCAAGGTGATGGCGACGTTCAGCGATGGCACGACGCAAGATGTCACGACGGCATCGGCGTGGTCGGTCAAGGACACGCTCGGAACCGGTGTCGCGGTCGTAAACTCCGTTGGGCTTGCCACCGCAAAGAGCGTCGGCAAGGCACGGATCTCGGCGCGATATCTAACGAAGACCACCAGCACGACCCTGGAAGTCACGGCAGCGACGGTCAAGACGCTGACGCTCAGCCCGCTCAGCGTCGCGATTGCCAAAGGAACTTCACAACAGTTCAACGTCGTCGGGGCCTTTTCCGATGGCACGGTTCAAGATGTCACCGCCAGTGCCGACTGGGCCGTGCTCGATGTGGTGGGCTCGGGTGTTGCGTCGATCGATGGCACCGGCATTGCACACGGTGACGCCGTCGGAAAGGCAACCGTCAGCGCCGAATACCTGGGCGTGATTGCCGAGACAGATCTCACGATCAATCCAGCCGCACCGACGGCACTTGCGCTCAGCCCTGCGACTGCGACGCTGGCCAAGGGAACCACCCAGCAGTTTACGGCCACCGCGACGTTTACCGACGGAACCACACAAAACGTATCGGCGCTGACGACGTGGACATCGACGGATCTGTCCGGCACGGGTGTGGCTTCCGTCGACGCAAGCGGTCTCGCCAAGGGAAATGCCGTGGGAACCGCGACCATCAGTGCCAGCTTCCGAGGCTACGCAGCAGCGGCAACGCTGACGGTTCGTCCGGCGGCGCTGGTTTCGGTGGCGATCAGTCCCGCAAGCACGTCGCTGGCCAAAGGTCAGACGCAGGCATTCCGACTGATGGCAACGTACACCGACGCGACGACCCAAGATGTCACGACGTCTGCGGTCTGGACGACGACGGATCTGCTGGGAACTGATGTCTTGTCGGTGAGCGGCATCGGCAGTGCCTACGCCAAGAACATCGGTCAAGCGCAGGTGACGGCGGTACACATGGCGCAGACAGCGACGGCAGCTGTGACAGTGACCCCGGCGGTTGCGACCAGCCTGCGCCTGAGCCCGCAAGGGCCAGCCATTGCCGTTTCCACGACGCAGCAGTTCACGGTGGAAGCGCTGTTTTCAGACGGAACCACCAAAGATGTCAGCAGCAGCGCGACCTATTCTGCCGTCGACATTGCCCCAGCAACCGGCGTGGCCAGCATCAGCGCAAGCGGTCTGGCGACGGGACTTGCCAAGGGTCGCAGCACCATCGCGGTGACGTACGTAGGACTCAAGGCCGACACCGTGCTGTCCGTCGGAATGCCGCGAGGCGTCTGCTCGGTCGATGGCTACTGCTGGCGCAGCCCAACGCCGCAAGGAAACTACCTGCCGTCCATCTGGGGCAGCGACGCAAACAACGTCTGGGCCGTCAGCGACTACGGCGTCATCATCAAGTGGGATGGAACCGCCTGGACGCAGCAGAGCACCCCGACGACCAAGAACCTGCTTGCGGTGTGGGGAATCGACGCGAAGAACGTCTGGGCCGTCGGTGTGTCGGGCACCGTCCTCAAGTGGGACGGGACAACCTGGACGCAGCTGCCAACCGGCACCACCGCGAGCCTGTCGGGCGTGTGGGGAACCAGCGCCAGCAACCTCTGGATCGTTGGCGACGGCGGAACCATCCTGCGCTGGAACGGCGCGAGCTTCTCGGCACAGACCAGCGGCTCTCTCTCGTATCTGCGCGGCATCTGGGGCTCTGATGCCAGCAACATCTGGGCTGTCGGTGCAAACGGCGTCATCCTCAAGTGGGACGGCGCGGCCTGGACGACGCAGACAAGCGGCAGCTTGGCCTACCTGCGCAGCATCTTTGGAACCGACGCCAGTAACGTCTGGGCCGTCGGTGCAAACGGCGTCATCCTCAAGTGGGACGGCGTAACCTGGACGACGCAGACGAGCGGCACGCTGGAAATGCTCCGCACCGTCTGGGGAACCAGCGCCAGCAACCTCTGGATCGTCGGCTACAGCGGCACGGTGCTCAAGTGGAGCGGCAGCGCCTGGGTATCGCAGTCGAGCGGCGTCAGCGAAAACCTGCTGGCCATCTGGGGCAGCTCGCCAACCAGCCTATGGGCCGTCGGTGATGCTGGCCTTGTCCTCAGCTCAAACGGCACGACCTGGACCGCACCGCCCGCCTGGAGCCGCGCCGGGTACTACGCCGCCTGGGGCAGCGACGCCAGCAACGTCTGGTTCGTCGGGGCCGGTGGCAGCATCGTCAAGTGGAACGGCTACACGCTCAGCCCGCAGAGCAGCGGCAGCCGCGAGGGCCTGTCTGCCATCTGGGGCACCGACAGTAGGAATGCCTGGGCCGTCGGTGCTGCTGGCACCATCCTGCGCTGGGACGGCACCGCCTGGACCCCACAGGCCAGCGGCACCAGCGAGTTTCTGCGCGCCGTCTGGGCGTCCGATAGCAAGAGCGCCTGGGCCGTCGGACACAACGGCACCTTGCTCCGCTACGACGGCACCAGCTGGACGACGCAGACGAGCGGCACCACCTATCACCTCACCGGCGTCTTTGGCACCGACGCAAACAACGTCTTTGTCGTCGGCGCGGGTGGCGTGCTTCTGCGCTGGAACGGCAGTGCCTGGTCCCTGCTGTCGTCTGACGGCGTGTCCTACTTCAGCAGCGTCTTTGCCAGCGGTCCCAACAACGTCTGGGTGACGGGCGCAGCGGGCCTGCTCAAGCGCTGGAACGGTCTGTCGTTCTCTTCCGCACCGAGCGGCGTCACAACCCAGCTCAATAGCATCTGGGGCAGCGACGCAAACAACATCTACGCCGTCGGAGACAAAGGCACCCTGCTTCGCTACAACGGTACGTCGTGGACGCCGCAGGTGAGCGGCAGCTCGCAGCTCCTCAACGGCGTGTTTGGCATCGGAACCGGCAACATCTTCCTCGTCGGAAACACCGGCTCCATCCTCCATCGCGCACCGTAACGTCAGCCGCGCTCGGGGGCAGCAGCCTGCTCCCGAATGCGCTGACGAAAGGCGTCGAGCGGAAAGTGCGTCCCCACACACTCCTTTGGACCTTGTCCAATCACCGCCCTGGCTTCGTCGTGGCTGTACAGCTTGGCCTCTGACGCCGAAAGTCCCAGCTGACGCAGCAGCGCCACGCTGACCGCCAGGCCCGATTCCAGCTGCTCGTCCGTCGGCGCTTCAAAGCGGAAGTCCCCCACAAACGCCACGCCAATCCCGCTGTGGTTAAAGCCCCGCGCGTGCGCCCCCGCTACATCCAGTCGCAAAAGCTGATGCACCGCGCCGTCCGGCTCGATCACAAACGTGTACGGGACGAACGCTTTTTCCTGATACGCAGCGGGCACACCATCACGGGTCCACTTGTCGATGGTGGCTTTTTTGTCATCGTAGCTACCATCCAGTGTCACCGTCGCCACGCCTTCGGGATGACTGGTAAAAAAGCGAATGATGCCATCGGTGTCGCGACCTTCTCCGCCGGGCAGCACGCCGCCGGGCAGGTGCGCCGTCTCCTCGGGCGATGGCGGGGAAAGCGGCTCACCGATGCGATGAAAGACCAGCGCGCGGCACGACTCTTCGCGATGCGGACGATGGAGCGCACCATGACTGTGCTCCGTACGATCCTGAAACGGACCGCACGGCAGCTCCGACGCGAGCGACAGATCCAGGATCGGCTTCATGACTTGTGATCATAGCGAAGTTTCTGTCGGTAATCGCGTGGGGATTCGCCGACGAACGCGGTGAAGGCATGGCTAAACGAGCTGGGCGTCTCAAAGCCCACCGAAAGCGCCACTTCCGTGATCGACAGCGACGGGTCCGTCAGCCGATCCAGCGCCGCCAGCATCCGCTGCGCATGAACATAGGCGTGCGGCGTCAGGCCCAGCTCGGTCACAAACCGTCGACGCAGCGTGCGCTCGGACAGGGCCACCGCCTTGGCCAGGTCCGTCACCGACAGCGCTTCGTCCAGTCGGTCCACAATGATTCGGGTCGCCCGCCGCAGCGCTTCCGACTGTGGCACCGGCAGACGAAACGGCAGCGCACCGTGCTCGCTCCACTCTGCCGCAAGCTGACCCAGCGTCGAAAAATACGACTGAAGCAGCGGATCGCGCGGATCGCTTTGGTGGTTCCAGCGCATCGCGTACAGCAGCAGCTCTTTGGCGAGCGGCGACACCGTAAACACCCGACAGTCCCACGGCGGCGCGGCCACAATCGACGGTGCCAGATAGATCGTCCGCAGCGAAACCTGCTGGTCACAGCGCACCCGATGCTGCGTTCCCGCCACAAGGAACGCCGCCCGATGCGGAGGCAGCACCCAGTCACTTGTGCCCACCGTCAGATGCAAAAGCCCCGCGCTGGCATACAAGATCTGGTGTCGGTTGTGCGCGTGCCACTCCGAAACCAGCGGGGACAGCTCGTCGCTGAGCCCAAACGCCGGGGCCAGCGCCGCATCGACATCCACCAAGTCCGCAGCGGTTCTAGGAGTCGCCACGCGCGCAGCATACAGGACCGCCTCTCGCGCAGCATTTTGCCCTGTTAAGGACTGTCCGATTCGGTATCGTACCGTCCCAATCCGCAAGGAGGTGCGTATGTCGCTTTTGCTGCAAGCCCGTCGTCAGCTTGCCCCGCTCCTTTTGCTCGTTTCGTCGGTGGTCGCCGGCTGTGGTGACTACAGCATCTACAACGGCAAGATGTCTGATCCGTGGGACCCCGGACCGCGCAAGGAAGGATCCGGCTACGGGTCAGGCTCTGGCTCGGGAATGATGCCGCCGCCCCCGCCGATGTGCGATGTCAGCGAGCGCCGCTGCGAGCAAGAGTTTGTCTACCGAGGAATGGGCGGCACCAGCACCAAAGGCGATGAAAAAGTCGTCGAGCTACGTGGCGACCACAAGGCAAACGGCTGGGTCACGGGCGACGTGATGACCTTCGACGGCACCGCCTGGCGCGTCAAGGTCACGGTGCCTTGGGTATCGAAGTTTCTATATAAGTTCCGCATCGTCGATGCCACCGGCAAAGAGAGCTGGATCGCCGATCCCGAAAACCCCAACAAGGAATCGGACGGCTTTGGCGGCTTTAACTCCGTCGGAAGCGGCGTCACCTGTGTCAAGTACACCTGCGAAGCGCCCGCACCGACCTGCTCTGCCACCGCCGGAGACTTCGACTGGCGCGACGCGGTCATGTACTTCGTCTTCGTCGATCGCTTCTTCGACGGAAACCCTGCCAACAACATCCCGTACAGCGGCGGCGGCATGGTCGATGCGTCGGCGAACTGGAAAGGCGGCGACTGGGCCGGACTGCTGCAGAAGCTCAAGGACGGCTACTTCGACGCGCTCGGGGTGAACGCGCTGTGGCTGACCGTTCCCATGGACAACACCGACGGCATCGGCATCGGTGACGACGGACGCAACTACACCGGCTATCACGGCTACTGGCCGCGCGATCTGACCAAGCCCGAGCGTCGCTTTGGCACCGAGTCCGAGCTAAAAGCCGTCATCGCCGAGGCCCACAAGCGCGGCATCAAAGTCCTCGTCGACTATGCGATGAACCACGTTCACAAAGACTCGCCGGTCTACGCGATGAACAAGGGCTGGTTCAATCCGCTCGACCTCGGCGGGGGCCGCCAGTGCATCTGCGGCTCGTCCGACTGTCCGTGGGAAGGCAGCAAAGCGTCGGTCTGCTGGTTCCGCGACTACCTGCCCGACTTTGACTTCAACAACGCCGCTGCGCGCAAGTTTTCCGTCGATAACGCCCTGTCGTGGATGCAAAACTACGACCTGGATGGCTTCCGGCTCGACGCGGTCAAGCACATCGAGCAGTCCTGGCTCACCGACCTGCGCGAGCGCATCACCAAAGACGTCGAGCTGGTCAAAAAACAGCACATCTACCTCGTCGGCGAGACCTACACAGGCAACCGCGATCTCATCAAGTCGTTCATCGATCCGTGCAAAAAGCTCGACGGACAGTTTGACTTCCCGCTGCGCGCCGAGCTGACCAGCAAAGTCCTGCTCCGCCAGGGCCGGATGCAGGATCTGGTGAACTTTATGGACTCGAACACCAACTTCTACGGCACCGGGCTCAACTCGACGTTCATTGGCAACCACGACGTGCCGCGCTCGATTCACTTTGCCCAAAACAGCCCGCTGTGGACCGACGTGTGGGCCGGCGGCAAAGACCGCAACTTCGACCCGAACCGTCCCGGCACCGTCGGCGAGACCGAAGCCTACGAGCGACTCGGGCTGTCCGTCGCGATCCTGATGACCAACAAGGGCGTGCCGCTTCTCTACTACGGTGATGAGATCGGACTTGCGGGCGCAGGCGATCCCGACAACCGCCGCATGATGGACTGGAACAGCGGCGGCTATAACGGCGGACAAAAGTGGCTGCTCGACCGCACCAAGAAGCTCGGCGCCATCCGCAAAGCCCACAGCAGCCTCCGTCGCGGAAACCGCACCACGCTATCCCAGACCGACGACACCTGGGTCTACAGCATGGTCGACGGAGCCGACACCGTCTACGTCGCGATCAATCGCGCCGACTCCGCAAAGACCGTCTCGGGTCTGCCTGCCATGTCGCTCACCGACCAAGTAAGCGGCGGCATGGTCAGCGGACCCACCCTCTCCGTCCCTGCCCGAGGCTTTGTCATCCTTTCCAAATAGCCCGTCCACGAAAGCCACACACAGCGTAGTCCGGTCGCGATATAACCAAAGCTACGATGTCTGAGGCCGCTTCCTCCTCTCATTCCCTAAAAAAACATCCCTTCGCGAGCCCGTTTCGACGGGCCAAGATCGTCTGCACCATCGGACCGGCGAGCCGCACGCCCGAGGTCATTGGTCACTTGATCGATGAAGGCATGAACGTCGCACGGCTGAACTTTTCGCACGGCACCGTGGACGATCACCGTCGCGTCTACAGCGCCATTCGCGAGCAGGCCGCCCGCCGTGGTCGCGCCGTCGCCATCTTGCAAGACCTCCAAGGGCCCAAGATTCGCGTCGGCAAGATGAAGCCGGGCACCGTCCTTGAAGCGGGCACCGAGTTCATCCTGACCACCGAGGAGATCCTGGGCGATGCCGCCCGCGCCAGCGTCACCTATGAAGGGCTGCCGCGCGATGTAAGGCCCGGAAACGTGCTGCTTCTTGACGACGGACTGCTTCAGATCGAAGTCCTGTCGGTCGAAGGCAGCGAAGTCGTCACCCGCGTGCTGATCGGCGGACCGCTGTCGAACAACAAAGGCATCAACCTGCCGGGGATTCACGTCTCCGCCCCGTCGATGCCCGAAAAAGACCTGGCCGATCTGATCGTTGGTCAGCAGTTCGGCGTCGACTTTCTGGCCTTGTCGTTTGTGCGCACCGCCCAAGACATTCACGAAGCCCGCGCCGCGATTGCCGCCGCCCGCACCAGCATTCCCGAAAGCCAGAGCCGTCCCCCCACGCTGATCATCGCCAAGATTGAAAAGCCCGAAGCGGTCGATCACCTGGAAGAGATCATCGATGCCGCCGATGGAATCATGGTCGCGCGTGGCGATCTCGGCGTCGAGCTGGGCCCGGAAAAAGTTCCGCTCGTGCAAAAGGCCGCCATTGAACTGGCCAACCGCCGCGCCAAGCTGGTGATCACCGCGACCCAGATGCTGGAGTCGATGACGCAGAACGCGCGCCCGACCCGAGCCGAAGCGAGCGACGTAGCCAACGCCGTCATGGACGCCAGCGATGCCCTGATGCTGTCGGCAGAGTCGGCGTCGGGCAAGTACCCGCTCCTCGCGGTGCGCACGATGGATCGCATCATCCGCGAAGTCGAGCAGAGCGAGCGCTACTTCAAGCTCCGGCACAAGCTCGACTGGCCGATGATCCGCGTGACCTCCAACGCCGTGGCCCACGCAGCGGTGGTGGCGTCGCGGCTGGTCGAAGCGCCCGTGATCGTCTCGCTCAGCAACTCCGGTGGGGCCGCGCGCCTCTTGTCGGAATATCGCCCCGAAGCACTGCTCGTCGGCATGACCTCCAGCGTCGAGGTCTACAACCAGCTGGCCGCCTACTGGGGTGTGCTGCCGATGATGGCGCCGCAAGCGGACGACGAGGCCACCATGATCCGCTCGGTGCTCGCCCTGCTGCGCGACCAAGGACTCGCCAAGAGCGGTCAGCACGTCATCTTGACCATGGCCATTCCGTTCCGATCGGGTCAGCCCACGAACACGATGCAGATTCACCGAGTCGAATAGCGAATCCACCGAGGGGAAACATTGCAGCAGCCCCGATGATATGGTACGCCCCTCCACGGTATGTCGGCGCCGGTCATTCCACTCGATCAAATCATCCCAGAAGCCCAAAAGGTGATTCGTCACCTGACGCGGAGCGGCCACAAAGCCTATCTCGTCGGTGGCTGCGTCCGCGATCTGTTGCTCGGTCGCTCGCCCAAGGACTTCGACATCGCCACCGATGCCACGCCGAGTGAAGTCCGCGAGCTATTCCGCAACTGTCGGATCATCGGTCGACGCTTCCGACTCGCGCACATCATCTTCGGAAACAAGATCATCGAGACGGCGACCTTCCGCGCAAACCCTCGCGAGGAAGACGAAAACGCCCCCGGTGACGAGCTGTACATCCATCGCGACAACGTCTTTGGCACCGCGGAGCAGGACGCCCGCCGCCGCGACTTCACCGTCAACGGGCTCTTTTATGACATCGGCGCCGAGCAGGTCATCGACTACGTAGACGGTCTGTCCGATCTCGCCAGCCGATCGGTGCGCACCATTGGCGACCCGAACGTCCGCTTCCGCGAAGATCCGGTGCGCATGCTGCGGGCGGTCAAGTTTGCGGCGCGGCTTGGCTTTGACATCGAAGACCAGACCTATCGCGCGCTGCTCAGCCACGGCAAAGAGCTGGAAAAGAGCCCGGTGCCGCGCGTGCTGGAAGAGATCTATCGGCTGCTGCGGGGTGGCGCGGCGGTGGAATCGCTGATGCTCTTGCGGGAGTGCGGTCTGCTCGACGTGCTGCTGCCGGAAGTGGCCCCTCAGCTGGTGGAGCAGCCGGGCCTGCTCGATCCCTATCTGCATGAGATCGATCGCCACGTTGCCGCTGGTGATGTGCCGGTCAATGCCGTGCTGCTGGTCACGCTGTTTCTGCCGCAGCTGCTGCCCATCTTCGAGCCCGAGAGCCGCAAGCAGCCCGCGCCGCTCGACTTCATCACCGATCTGCTGTCGCCGCTGTGTGCGCGGCTGCGGATTGCCCGTCGCGATGTTGACCAAGCCAAGCACCTGCTGCTGGTTCAGCGGCGGATCGCCCAAGCCCGACTGCGCGGCGGCAAGCTGCCCCCCAGCCTGCTGCACCGCGACGAGCTACGGCCCGCCCAGGGACTCCATGCGCTGTTCTATAAGGTGCAGCGACTGGCGATGGGCGAAAGTGAAGCAGCGATTGCCCAAGAGATTGCCGAGTGGCCGCTGCCCGGACCGTACGTGCTCGGCGAAGAGAGCGAAGGCAGCCGTCGGGACTTTGCCCCCGAGCGCGAGCGCAAGCACGGGGATCGGCGTCGGCGTCGCAGCTTCGATGAACACGAGCACGATCGCCCGCCCGCAGCGGAAGCCGTCGTCGAAGAGACGACCCCCGCCGCCCGCACGATTCCATCCGGCGAATATGAGCAGCTTCACGACGAAGAAGAAGCCGCCCTGGCCGCCTTTGTAGCCGCCATGCGCAGCGGTCGCGACGAAGACTAGCCACGCCGGGCCCTTCGGCCAGTCTTGCGCAGCCCGATCCGCAGTGCGCGGGCTCCGTCGGGTGTAAATGTAGGATTTCCTGAAGTATTTCTTGACGCTTGCGGAAGCCCTTTGATAGATGTGTCTCTCGTCGTTTCGGGGCGTGGCGCAGCCTGGTTAGCGCACCAGTCTGGGGGACTGGGGGTCGCTGGTTCAAATCCAGTCGCCCCGACAAGCCTTCCACCAAAAGTGGAAGGCTTTTTTCTTTTCTGGGCTCCGTGTGCAGCCCCGCCGCCCTTCGCTGTCATTTTCCAGCGGTGCCGTCGCGGTCATGTCGGTGGGTTCTGCTAGTCTGCCGCCATGTCTTCGCTCTACTTGGTGGACGGTTCTAACTTTCTGTTTCGGGCGTTTCACGCGATGCCCATGATGGTGTCGTCGAAAGGCGTCCCGACGGGCGCGGTGCGGGGCTTTGCGTCCATGCTGCTGCGGCTCATCGGCGAGCACAAGCCAACGCACCTGGCGGTGGTGTTCGACGCAGGCGGCAAAGACAAGCGCGCCGAGCGGTTCCCGGCCTATAAGCAAAATCGCGCCGAGTGTCCCGTCGAGCTGGTGCCGCAGTTTGACCTGGCCGCCAAGCTGGTGTCCGCGCTGGGTGTGGTCTGCCTGCAAGCCCGCGATGCGGAAGCGGACGACGTGATGGCGACGCTTGCGCGGCGGGCCGAGCAGCGCGGCGAGCAGGTCGTGATTGTCTCGTCCGACAAAGATCTGATGCAGCTGTGTCGCGATGGCCACATTCAGCTGCTCGATACGATGAAGGAAGAGGGTCGCGGCAAGCTGTTTGGCGAAGCAGAGGTCGTCGAAAAGTGGGGCGTGCCGCCCAGTCAGCTCGGCGACGTGCTGGCGCTGATGGGCGACGCCAGCGACAACCTGCCTGGCATCCCCGGTGTCGGACCGAAGACCGCCGCGCAGCTCATCGTGCAGTTTGGCTCGCTGGAGTCGCTGATTGCCCGGCGAGACGAAGTGAGCGTCCGAGGCAAAGACAAGATCATCGCGGCGCTCACGTCACATGAAGCGCAGCTTCGCCTGGTGCGAGAGCTGGTGGCGCTCGAAGAAGACCTGCCGGGGCTGCCTGCGCTGGATGCGCTCAGCCGCCAGACCGTCGACCCGCTGCCGCTGCTCCAGCTGCTCAAAGAGCTGGAGTTTACGACGCTCTATCGGCGGCTCGTGGCACCGGGTGGCATGCCGGGAATGCCCGATCTGTCGGAAGCCGCCAAGGCCCTGGAGTCTGGAGCCGCGACCCCCGCCCCCGTCCCGCTGCCGACCGCTGCCGCCGCGCCTGCCGGAGAAACCGCATGATGAAGCGCCTGATGATCTGGGGGATTCCTCTGGTCCTGTTCCTGGGGTTTGCCGCCCTGCTGTTCAGTCGTCTGGGGGAGAATCCCTCGGAACTGCCTTCGGCCCGGATCGGCAAGCCGTTCCCGGCGTTCAGCCTGCCGTCCCTGCTGGATGACCGGCCGCTGACCGTGGCGGACTTGCAGGGCAAGCCGATCGTGCTGAATGTCTGGGCCTCGTGGTGTCCTTCCTGCGCCGAGGAAC
>ERZ724526.324-NODE-324-length-28306-cov-5.954550_pt1 | contig 28306 bp, 23 predicted proteins | sample MGYA00376059_ERZ724526 | MGnify/ENA primary metagenome ERZ724526 (study PRJEB28724, sample SAMN07190883) | activated sludge metagenome | isolation source: activated sludge of sewage treatment plant in Hong Hong | place: Hong Kong | collected 2016-03-17 ...
CACCACTAAGTAAACATCTGGATTAAGGACACGCGTTACGACACGCGTTACCCCACAATAAGTTGACAATTTTTACCTTTGCCGCTCGCCCCGCCAACCATCCACCGTCTACCATCCACCGTCCACCGTCTACCGTAACATGGAATACCGCATAGAAAAAGATACCATGGGCAAAGTGCAGGTGCCCGCTCATGTATATTGGGGCGCGCAAACACAGCGCTCCATCGAAAATTTCAAGATCGCACGCGAGACCAACCGCATGCCCATCGAGATTATCCGGGCCTTTGCCTACCTGAAAAAAGCCGCGGCACTGACCAACTTCGACGCCGGGGTGCTACCCAAGGAAAAATGCGACCTGATCGCGCAGGTATGCGACGAGATACTTGCCGGCAAACTCGACGACCAGTTCCCGCTCGTCGTCTGGCAGACCGGTTCCGGTACCCAGAGCAACATGAACGCCAACGAGGTGATCGCCTACCGCGCGCACGTGCTCAACGGCGGCCAACTCACTGACGAGCAGAAGTTCGTACACCCCAACGACGACGTAAACAAATCGCAATCGTCGAACGATACTTTCCCGACGGCCATGCACATCGCGGCCTACAAGATGCTGATCGAAGTGACTATCCCCGGCATCGAAAAACTGCGCGACACGCTGAAAGCGAAATCCGACGCCTATATGGATGTGGTGAAGATCGGTCGTACCCACTTCATGGACGCCACGCCGCTCACGCTGGGGCAGGAGTTCAGCGGCTACGTTGCTCAACTCGACCACGGTCTGCGCGCCATTCGCAACAGCCTGACCCACCTGAGCGAACTCGCCCTTGGCGGTACGGCCGTCGGCACAGGTATTAATACGCCAAAAGGGTATTCGGAAAACGTAGCCGGGCACATCGCTGCGCTCACGGGATTGCCGTTCATTACAGCCCCCAACAAATTCGAAGCCCTTGCCGCGCACGACGGAATCGTGGAAAGCCACGGCGCCCTGAAGACGGTGGCCGTGAGCCTCATGAAAATCGCCAACGACATCCGCATGCTTTCTTCCGGACCGCGTTCGGGCATCGGTGAAATACATATCCCCGACAACGAGCCGGGCTCCAGTATCATGCCGGGTAAAGTCAACCCCACGCAGTGCGAGGCGCTCACCATGGTGGCCGCCCAGGTGATGGGCAACGACGTGGCCATCAATATCGGCGGCGCAACGGGACATTTTGAATTGAACGTGTTCAAGCCGGTGATGATCTACAACTTCCTGCACTCGGCGCGCCTGATCGGCGAAGCCTGCGTGTCGTTCAACGACAAGTGCGCCGTCGGCATAGAGCCGCTGCGCGACAACATCGCCAAACACGTGAACAACTCCCTCATGCTGGTGACCGCACTGAACACTAAAATAGGTTACTACAAAGCGGCTGAGATTGCCCAGACGGCACACCGCGAGGGTTCTACACTGAAAGAAACGGCCATTAAACTCGGCTACCTCACGGCGGAAGAATTCGACGCCTGGGTCAGGCCCGAAGACATGGTCGGCCGATAAGGCAAAAAGCAGACAGGATTTACAGGATTTAGATGTTTATTGCCGGTATGAACGGTCTGATAAAAACCTGAAACCCTGTAAATCCTGTCTGGAATATACTTGTAAATCCTCTCAAAAATCAACTACCCTCCCTGTCCCCGCCACTGCTGAATCGCGGCCCGGATCGCCTCCTGCCGGTTCTCCGGATCGGGGTGCGTGCTCTGGAATTCCGGCGTGCGATTGGGTCCCGCAGCCTTTTTGAGCACCTCCATGACGTCGATCAGCCGCTCGGGTTCGTAGCCCGATTCGAGCATAAAGCGCACGCCGAGGTTGTCGCTTTGCAGTTCCTGTTCGCGGCCGTATTTCAGTTGCAGCATATTGGCCACAGTTTGGGCGAGGTAGCCCGAGTTGGGATTGGAGGGATCGTAGGTGGCCATGGTGACGGCGCCGGTAATGCCCTGTGCCAGTTCCATTTGCGCCAGTTTTTCGGCGCTGTGCCGCGCCACCACGTGGCCCACCTCATGGCCGAGCACGCCCGCGAGCATGTCCTCGTTGAGCGACTGTCCGTCGGTAGTCAGGCGCATGAGCAGCGCTTCGGTGATAAAGATCTGTCCGCCGGGCAGGGCAAAAGCGTTGATCGTTTGTTGGTCGGCGAGCAGGTGGAAGTCGTATTGGTAGGGAGTACGCGCCGCAACCGAACTGCGTACGACCTTCTGGCCGACCTGCTTGACCAGGGCTGCTGCCTGTTGGTTGCGGCTCAGTCCGCCGAACTCCTGCGCCATCTGCGGGGCGCTTTGCAGCCCCATGGCGATCTCCTGTTCGGGCGACATCGAGATATGTTGCGTTTCACCGGTGATCTCGTTGGTCGAACTGCTGCCGTAATACCGGCAAAGGGCGAAGCCGGCCATGACGACGGCGATCAAAAGGGTAGGGGAGATGCGGAAACCGCCGCTTTGATTTCTGTACATGGTTGTTGTATTGACGGGTAAAAAATATAAAGCGGGCGAAAGGGCAGTACTGCTTTCGCCCGCTAAGATAAGGGCAGTTGGAGAAATAACGATTATGGTTGTGTGACCAACATCAACCAGCAAATGCCACGTTCTGCCGGATTGGGTACCACATACCGGTCCTTCACCAGATGAAGAGGTATGCCTCCCCCAATCACCACAAATAACACCAATACAGCGAAAACTGTCGCCACCCGAACATTTTGTTCAACCTATTCAGGATCGGTGCATTTAATTGTTAAACAATAGCGTCTGTATCACTGTTTCGCTACTGATTTTTTACAGCTGCCTGTTTTCCGGGCAGCGCCTTTCAAATCCTCACTTTTCAACAGACAAAACCTTTATCATGGCAGATTTTCATCAATTGAACGGTCACCTCGACGGGCTTGCTGATACCGACGATCTTGGCGACCTGCATATTGCCACCGCATCGGATACCCCGATGAACCCGCGTGCTTTTGACCTCTCTGAAGCCGAAAAAATTGAACGTATTTCCGACCATTTTGCGGAAATCATGAACATTCTCGGCCTCGACCTGCGCGACGACAGCCTGCGCGGCACACCCCGGCGTGTGGCCAAGATGTACGTCAACGAGGTGTTCCGCGGGCTCAACCCGGCCAACAAACCTGCCGTGACGACCTTTGACAATAAATACCAGTACCGCCGCCTCGTCGTCGAGCGCAACATACCGCTGCAAAGCACCTGCGAACACCACTTTCAGCCGATTTTCGGCGTGGCCCACGTGGCCTATATCCCCGGCGGCAGGGTCGTGGGACTGTCGAAACTGAACCGCATCGTTGATTTTTATGCCCGCCGCCCGCAGGTGCAGGAGCGCCTGACCATGCAGATCGCTGAAGAACTCAAGCGCGTACTGAAAACCGACGACGTGGCTGTATACATCGATGCCAAACACATGTGCGTGCAGGCGCGCGGCGTGGAGCACCACGGCGCGAGCACCATTACGGCGGAATACTCCGGCAAATTCCTCAACGAAAATACCAAGCAGGAGTTTCTGATGGCTATTGCGTCGAAGATGCCGGATTAAGGGTTTGGAGATGGCCTGGAGCGCACCCATGAACCTCCGGGCCATCTCTAATCCTCTGCCTTTTCCATCTTTTGGATAATTGAAATATTCTTTCGTTCCTTTGTCACTGTATCTCCGGGGCGCCTGCGAAAGAATTTATCCTCCATCAATTATCCTATCCGTGCGCTACCTCTCCATCGATTTTTACCGCGGGCTGACCATCGCCCTGATGCTCATTGTGAATACGCCGGGCTCCTGGCAGCATGTATATTCCCCCTTGCTCCACGCCGAATGGAGCGGCTGCACCCCCACGGATCTGGTGTTTCCGTCCTTCATGTTTATCATCGGGGTATCGATGTGGTACTCCTTTGAAAAATACGGCCGCCGGCTGAACCGTGAACTGGGCATGAAGGTGCTGAAACGGACGGTTATCCTGTTTGCCCTTGGCCTGCTGCTGGCCAAATTCCCCTTTTTCTGGAAAGACTGGGACAAACTGCGCTTCCTGGGCGTACTGCCGCGCCTGGCACTGGGTTACGGTTTCGCTTCGCTGCTGGCCCTGACCATTCCGGGCCGCTGGCTCCTGGCCACGGCTGCCGGAATGTTGCTGGGGTACTGGGGATTGCTGTATTACTTCGCCGAACCCGGACAGGACCCGTATGGACTGATGGGCAACGTCGTACGGCAGGTCGACCTGGCGATCATGGGTCCGGCGCATATGTGGCAGGGCAAGGGCGTTCCTTTTGACCCTGAAGGTATCCTGAGTACCCTGCCCGCCATAGTGACGGTGCTGCTGGGCTGGTGGAGCGGACAACTGATGCAGCGCCGGCAGGAAGAAAAAATACTGGCCGTACGCGACCTGTTGCTGTGCGGCGTTGTCCTTGCAGGAGCGGGACTTGCCTGGGACCTCGTTTTCCCGATCAACAAAAGCCTGTGGACGAGTTCTTTCGTCCTGTACACAGGCGGTATCTCCATGATATTGCTCGCCTTCAGCGTCTGGGCGCTCGACATCGCCGACGGGCGGCGCTACATCACTTTTTTCCTGGTGTTTGGCGCCAATCCTTTGTTTGCCTATGTGCTGGCGGGCCTGCTCACGAAAACCATGCTGAAGGTGCAATGGATGGAAGGCGAAGAGACCGTTTCGCTGTACGGATGGATATCCAATAACCTCTTCCGCCCGATCGACGACGGCCCGTTTGGCTCCCTGCTTTTTGCCCTGACGTTCATGCTGATCTGCTGGTCCGTGTGTTTTTACCTGTACAGGCGGAAGATTTATGTTAAAATCTAAAACCAAATAAAAATCAGATTTTTATCATTACGTTTGCCCATCAAGTCTGAGTTTTGAAAAGATTTCAGAATAATCATTTTAATCCCAAAATTGACATTGATTCAATTAACAAACTTATCCATTGTATGAAGCAATTTTCTACCCTTCCCGGTCGCCTGGGAATGTGGCTGCTGGTATTCCTTCCGGCACTCCTGTCAGCCCAGGCTGTCAACTACTCTATCAAAGGGACCGTTATTGACGACACCGGCGCGCCACTTGCCAGTGTATCGGTCGTTTTGGTTGAGGCCCGCCAGGCGGTATTTACCGATGCCGGCGGCGTGTATGATCTCAGCGGCGCCGTTGCCGAAGGCACCTACACCCTGGAATTCCGCTACTTCGGGTTCCAGACAGAACGCCGCGCCGTGTCGATTTCCCTCGGACAGTCGAACCTGAAAGAAGACGTTACGATGGGCAGCGACATCCTCAACCTCGACGAAGTCATCATCACGGGTAACTCGCCCACTTCCACCCGCCGCACACTCGGCAACTATATCGGTGTGGTCGACGGCAAGAGCCTGGAGAAGTCGGGCACCGTCAACCCGCTCGGCGCATTGGCCGGCAAGGTGGCCGGCGCCCAGATCAGCCAGAACCAGGGTGATCCTGCCGGCGGCTTCTCCATCCGCCTGCGCGGGGTGAGTTCCATCAAAGGTTCGTCGGACCCCCTGTATATCGTCGACGGCGTTATCGTGGACAACTCGTCCCAGAACGTCATCAACCTGAGCGGCGACGCCATGACGACGAGTTTTCAGGCCGGTCAGAACCGCCTGGTCGACATCAACCCGAACGATATCGAGCGTATCGAGGTGTTGAGCGGCGCTTCGGCTGCGGCGTTGTACGGCTCCCGGGCCTCCAACGGCGTGGTACAGATATTCACCAAACGCGGCCGTTCGAGCAAACCCACGATCGAGTTCAGCACCAGCGCAGGCATCAGCAAACTGCGCCAGAAGGTGTTCTTCACCGAGTACGGCAAACGTTTCGGACTCAAAGGCAGCGACCGCCTGGAAACCGCCCAGGACCGCCTGACGATTCTGCTGAACCTCGGGCCGGGCGAAGCAGCCCTGCAAGCCCAGGGTGTTAACTTTGTAAAAGTAGGTCCGGTCAACCGCCTGCTCATCACCGATCAGTACGACGTGACCCGCTACGACTACCAGAAAGAGATTTTCCAGAAAGCATTCGGCACGGAAAACTTCCTCTCCGTAACGGGCGGCAACGAAAAATCGAACTACTACGCCTCGTTCGGCTACGCCAACAACGACGGTATTGTCAAAAATACCAATTTCAAAAAATACACGGGTCGCCTGCGCCTCAACCAGACACTGAGCAAATGGGCCACCGTGACGGCGGGCCTGAGCTACACCAACAGCCGCAGCCAGGACATGCCCAACGGCAACAACTTCTTCAGCCCGGTGAGCACCATGTTTATCATCGACAACGTGTGGGACATCACCGAACGCAACGCCGACGGTACACTCAAGCAGGTTGAACTGGTGCGGATGAACCCGCTGACGGTGCTGGAAACGTTCGACATCACACAGCGTACCAACCGCAACATCGCCGACATTGGCCTGAAACTGTTCCCCTTCAAGGGATTCCGGGTGGATTACACTTTCGGTATCGACAACTATTCCCTGCAGGGCAACGAATACCACCCGAGGGTGCCCTACGCCGGTGTTGCCGCAACCTTCTTCCCCGACGGATATGTGGCGATCGCGAATTCCAACGTGACGCAGTACAACAGCGACATCATGGGTACGTATGAAACGAACCTCGGCGCCAAGTTTACCTCGACCACTACCGCAGGCTACCAGTTCCAGTTCCTGCGCAGCGATTTCACCGGACAGGAAGGTCGCGACCTGGCGCCGCTGATCCAGAACATCTCGGCGGCATCCAATATCTTTTCCCTGCCGGTACAGTCCATTTCCAAACTGTCCGTCAACGGCTATTTCCTGCAGGAGACTTTTGGTTATGACGAAATGCTGTACCTGACCCTCGCCGGTCGTGTAGACGGCTCCTCGGCCTTTTCCACCGACAACCAGTCCAACTTTTACCCCAAAGCCAGCCTGAGTTGGGTGGCCTCGCGCCTGTTCCAGTCGACAACGGCGCTGAGCACGCTCAAACTGCGCGCCTCCTATGGCCAGGCGGGCAACCTGACCGGCATCGGCGCCTATGACCGTTTCAACAACTTCCCGGGCACCAACCTCACCGGTTTGCCCGCCATTACACCGCCCCGCGCGCTCAATAACCCGAATGTAAAACCCGAGGTGATGACCGAAACGGAGGCAGGCGCCGACATGGCCTTCCTGCGCAACCGCATCGGCCTGAGTGTGACCTATTACAACCAGGATATCAATAACCTGCTGTTCAACCGGCCCATCCCGCCGTCGGTCGGCGGTACCTCGCTGGTGACCAACGTAGGTAAAATGAACAACAAGGGCATCGAAATTCTGCTCCAGGCCCAGGCCGTTCGTACCAGCGATTTCTCCTGGGACCTCGGTTTGAACTTCTCCTCCAACAAGAACGAAGTGTCCGGACTCGACGGCGTACTTTCCCTGCGCGGCAGCGACGGTACCCAGTCTGCCCTCAACGGCGAAGCATTCGGCGTATTCTTCGGCCGTTACTATGCCCGCAACGACGACGGCTCGCTGCTGCTGACGTCGCAGGGCCTGGCACAGCCGGAGCGCGGCCTGGTCTTCACCGAAGCCGCTTACGACGAAAACTCCCTGCCTACAGGCGCTTTGAAAGATCGCATCTACCGCTACGCCGGCAGTGTGTATGTGCCCGTCCGCGACGGCAACGGTCAGCCGCTTACCACGGGCACCCAGGAACTGCGCAAGGTGCTGGGTAATCCGTTCCCCGACTGGATCGGCTCGCTGAGTTCGGCCGTGACCTGGCGCAAGGTGACGCTCAATTTCCAGTTCGACGCCAGCATGGGCGCCGAAGTATTCAACTGGAACCGTATCACGGGTAACAACGTCGGCTTCGGCGACCTGGCAGAAAAAGAACTGAAAGGAGAAGTGCCGCGCGGTTACGTGGCTTCGATCGCCGGTGGCGTTACGGGCCAGCGCATCCAGGAGGAGCATATTGAAGACGGCTCTTACATCAAACTGCGCGAACTCGGCCTGACCTACAATTTTGGTCGCGTCGGTCGCGTTTTTGAAAACTTCAGCGTCAGTTTCCTCGGCCGCAACCTGATCTCTTTTGATGATTATCAGGGCTTCGACCCCGAAACCAACTCCGCCGGCCAGAACGACCGCGTTCGGGGCGACGATTTCGGAAACGTGCCCATTCCGCAGACGTTTATGGTGCGGGTGAACGGCAAGTTCTGATTTTGCGGGGTTTGGAACGTCATATCTTAAACCCATTCCATCCCCTCTGAACCCACTCAACACATTTACAAAAATCATTGACAATGAAAAAATACATCATATATCTCCTGACTCCCGCCCTGATCGCGTTCGCGGGTTGCCAAAAGGAGTTTGTTAACCCCAACGCTGCCGACGGCGGTGAGGTCATCAAGAACGCCGAGGGTCTTACGGCTCTGATTGTCGGCCTTAAAAAGGAGTTTTCCGTAGGTGCTACCAGCGCACTTTACAACGCCGTATCGGCCAATGGCCTGTCTACCAAAGAGCTCTATGTTATCAATACCGGTAACGGCGAACTGGCGGCGCTTGAATCAGGCAAAGGTAATGTGGGTGGCAACAATGCCTTTCTGAACAACATCTGGTCGAGCTGCAATATTGTCAAGACCAATGCACAGCTCCTGATCGACAATTACGAAAATGTCCGGGAAACGGGTACGACCGAAATGGTCCGGGTGTACGGCCACGTCTTCAAGGCGATGGCGATCGGCACCATGGCGCAGTTCTGGGAAAGCGTACCGACCGAAGTCGTGGGCGCCGATGAGTTCCTGAACGGCAAGCGCCCGGCTTTCAAATCGCGCAACGACGCCTTGCAGGAGGCGGTTGACCTGCTCAATGCAGCAGCCCCGATTGCCGAGTCCACTCCGCCATCGACTTTTTTCAATACCAAGGTGGGCACGGATATCAACATCAAAAACACGGTGTATGCCCTGCTGGCACGCTACAACCTCATGTTGGGCAAATACGCTGATGCACTTGCGGCCGCCGAAAAGGTGGATCTGGCGAGTAAGTCGGTGTTCAAATTCGATGCGGTCAGCCCCAACCCGGTATTCCGTACCTCACTGGTCAACAACAATACCTACAACGGTCTGCCCAATTTCGGCCTCCCGGCGGCATTGGTTCCCGATGGTGACGACGCCCGTGTTGCTTTCTATCTGGGCGCCAATACGGCGCCGGTAAAAGTGCAGGGTTTCTTCAAATCCGATACCGACCCGATCCCGCTTTACCTGCCCGGCGAAATGACGCTCATCAAGGCGGAATGTTATGCCCGTATGAACATGCTGCCCGAAGCCGTTGCAGCGCTCGACGCCGTGCGTACCAAAACGGCCGATGCCTTTAATGTCACCGCCAAAAGCACGGCTTTTGCCGGCGACCCGACCGACAAGGATGCCGTCCTGCTGGATATCTACCGCCACCGCTGCATTGAATTGTATATGAGCGGTCAGAAACTGGAAGATTGCCGCCGTTTCGGCCGCCCCGGCCCGAATGATCCGGATTCCGAGCGCAGCCGCAATTTCTACCCTTACCCAACGGTAGAACGCGACAACAACCCGAATACGCCGGCGGACCCGTCGGTGTGACCTCAGTTACACCATGAATGGATGTTTAAACCGCCCGGCAGTGTTGCCGGGCGGTTTTTTTATGCTGTGCTACCACACAGATTATTGTACGGTCAGGGTCAGGCTGACGGAATTGGTCAATCCATCGCGATTGGTCACCGTGAACGTGTACTGCTCGGTGCCCGCCTGGTTGCGTACGGTGATAGGCATGTCCGCCTGGAACAGATCGCCCTCCGATCCACTCAGACTCTGGGTGAGCAGCGAAGTGCTGGCGCCGCCGTCGAAACTTGCCGATACATTGAAGGTTTTGAGCACGTCCTTGTCTTCGGTCTTTTGCGCGATGATACCCACCAGAACGGCATCGCCCTGTGCTACTGTCGTGTCGGTAGAAACATAGCCGGCAATTGTTTTGAACTCGATGGCCGGTAGTTTGCCCGCATCTTTTTCGCAGGAAACCAGCATCAACAAGGAGAAGAGCAGGGAGAAAAGCGGTAAATACAGTCGTTTTTGCATAATCTTGAAAATGTTTAGTGTGTGTTTAAAATCGGAACGGCACCCGAACGGACAGTTCGACGGTTCGTCCCATATCGTAAATATTGAATGCTTTCAGGCGCGACAGGTGGTCTGCATATCGCCGGTCGAGCAGGTTGCGGCCTGTTAATGAGAGCACGATGGTGTTATTCCCGTAGTGCAGTTCGGCGCCCAGGCCGGCTTGCAGCAAAAAATAGGGCGGAGTAGCCGTTTCGTATTCCGCAGGCCGGTTTTGTGCGAAAATGTATTCGCCCGCCACGGTACACCATGGTTTTTGCCATGTTTTGCCGCCGGAATGTTCCCATCGAAGCCGACTGACCCATTTTGGCGCCTGGACAAAGGGTAAAGGCGCATCGTCGTGGCGTGTGCCGCGCACGAAAGTGTATGCGTTCGTCCAGTGCCAAGCCGACAAATGCCAGGTGGTTTCGATTTCCGCGCCATACAGGCGGGCGTCGTCCTGCCGGTACCGGTACAATGGAAAGCCCAGCGTATCTTTTCCCGTAGGAGCGAGGTAGACATATTTGCGGAACTGGTTTACCCACATAGCGATATTGACCGTGATGAGGCGACTTTCGTGAAGCAGCCCCATTTCTGCGTTCAGATTTTGCTCGTTGCGCAGATTGGGATCTCCTATTTCATAGTGAAAAATGCCTTCGTGCAGGCCGTTGGACGAAAGTTCGGCCAGATTCGGAGCCCTGAAACCGGTGGCGGCGTTCCATTTGAAAGACCATTGCGCTGAAGGGTTCCACGCAAGCCCCAGCAGTCCGTTGAGCGATGCCCGGTTGCGTTTAAACGGCCGGAGTTCCTTGTCGGGAGTGTTGAGCAGTCGTGTTTCAAGGGTCTGGATGAATTTGTCCTGCGCACCCAGTCCACCTTCCAGTACAATCGATCCCCGACGGTGCCTGTAAAACAGTGAAAGCCCCTGCTCCGCCATGTTAGCGTCGGGTACGATAATCCGGGCGCCATAGTTGGTGTTCTGCTCAAGCGATCCTGTAATGCTCACGATCAATTCATCGTATTTATTGATCGGCCGTATCCATTGCGCGTTATAGGGTAGCGAGAGCAGGTGCATGTTCAGACTGACGGCGCCCCCTCCTTCATCTTCCCGGCGCAGGTTGCTTTGCAGTCCCGCATTTACTTTAATCAATCCGCGTTGTTTCCAGTAGGTATTTTCGACCGATAGCACATTCAGCGCGACACTGTGATGCGGCCCGGCAAAACTTCTGCTCCGGCGGGCATCGGCGTCGAAAAAATCGACAAGGTCATCCACGATGAAACCGAAACGGCTCAGCGATCCGCTGTAGTTGACCACCATTTGCCGCCGCGTATTCCGAAATGCAAGTGTCCCCTTGAGGTAAAACCCGCCGAAGCGGCTGTTGAGCACCCGGTCGCCTTTGCCGTCGGAATAGTCGGTATGGCTGTCGGCTCCGGCCCGCACGCGCCACCAGCCTGTACGGGTGTTGCCCAGCAGACCTGCATCGCCGTTGATCCCCTGCGTATTGGAATACAGCCGCAGGTTGACGTCGCCCTGATGCGGCAAGTCGGGTTCCGGTCTTTCTTCAATAATATTGATCACTCCGCCCACGGCCTCAGAGCCATACAGTACCGAAGCCGGGCCTTTGATGAGTTCCACCCGGTCTATACCCACGGTAGAAAGCCCCAGCCCGTGTTCATCCTGCCACTGCTGGTTGTCAAACTTGAGTGAGGAAAGCAGTACCAGTACCCTGTTGCCATAAAGTCCGCGCACAACGGGTTTGGCAATGCCTGGTCCGGTGTGCAGCATGCTCACACCCGGCATGGCGGCAAGCGCATCGCAGAGGGTGGCCGCCCCCGTCCGTTCGATCTGCTCCCGGCGCAATGCCGAGAGGTTGATCGCTGTTTCGCGGATTGCCGCGTCGCGAATGCCTGTTATCAGTACTTCCTGCAAAGGCTGCGGAGCGGTGAGCGTGTCGGGCTGTTGCGCCCACGTGTCGAGGCACCCAACGGCGAGGAGCAGCACCGTGAAAATGCATTTTTTCATATCCGTAAAAATGGGCAACAACGGCATGTGCGCGACCATTATGCTGCGCATGCGGAATGCAGGCCCGAGGTCGGCACTACATTATGCAAGGCAAAGGCTCCGCAGCAACAACGCTGTCGTCGGTTAAAAAAAGCAGGTGAAACCGGATGCTAAACCGTTTCGGGAGGAGGGGAACAAATTTCCGGTTCTCGTGAGTCCGGAAAGAAAGGCGACAAAAAATTGATGTGGTATTCCGCCACCCGCGGATGTCTGAGTACCCAGGCAATTCCGGCCTGCATATACGGGGCGGTCAGCAATTGTGCCAGCAGTCTGGGCAAGGGGTTCCCGTTTGAAGTGCCTTCCGGATACTGGAACATCTGTTGGATGCCCTGCAGCAGGGCTTGTTCATGCCGGTCGGCACAGGCCGTGACGCGGATGGAATTGCCCTCGGGCCGGATGCTTACGATGTCGTATAATACTCCGTCGCGCCAAAACTCTCTTTTGCCGGAGCGGCATGATTCAAATTCAGCCCGGGAGATCAGCAGAATCAGTTCATCGCCCTCCTCACGCAGGGTTTTCACAGATCGCGAACGGGCTGCACCCAACCGTACCATGGGCAGCACCAGGTACCCGGTCGATTGGAATGAGACGAGACCCACGAGTATGAAAGACAGCAACTGACGCACCGCGATGTAAATGGAAGGCCAAATGTATAAAAAATTGAAAAGGGGGTCTTGCAATTTGCGAGGCTGTGCCGGAATAAAAAAGCCGCCCGATGCATACATTGGCATCGGGCGGCTGGTTGTATTGTCCGGGGCAGATTCGGGTTAACGTATCGCGTTGCGGTACCTGTTTTCCACTTCATTCCAGTTTACCACGTTCCACCATGCGGCGATATAATCCGGCCGGCGGTTCTGGTAATGCAGGTAGTAAGCGTGTTCCCATACGTCGAGACCGAGTATCGGTTGTCCCTTTTTATCGGCCAGGTCCATCAGCGGGTTGTCCTGATTGGGGGTCGACGTGATGAAAAGATTGCTGTCTTCGCCAACACAGAGCCAGGCCCATCCGGAGCCGAATCGCGTGGCTGCTGCCTGTGCGAACTGTTTTTTAAACTCGTCGAAGCTGCCGAAATTGCTGTTGATTTTGGATGCCAGATCGCCGGTCGGCGTACCGCCGCCGTTCGGGCTCATGATTTCCCAGAACATGGAATGGTTCCAGTGGCCGCCGCCATTGTTGCGCACGGCGGTGGGCAGGCTGGAAATGTTTGCCATCAGTTCTTCGAGGCTTTTTCCTTCGTTTTCAGTGCCCTGAAGGGCGGCATTCAGGTTGTTGACGTAGGCGGCATGGTGCTTGCCGTGGTGAATTTCCATCGTGCGGGCGTCGACGTTGGGTTCGAGGGCAGAAAAGGCATAGGGGAGATCGGGCAGAGTAAAAGCCATATTTTTTATTGTTTTAGTTAAATTGGTTGAGCATTAAAGAAGCAATGGGGGTGTTGAAAGGTAACAACAGGCGCTGGAAGATGTTCAGCTGTTGCGCTGTATTGTGTCGTTTTTTGCAGCCTCCGGATCGTTGATCGTGTACCGGACGTATTTTATTTTTTTTCCTTCGGCCAGGTGAAAGGATTCATAAAGGGTCTGTATGGCCAGTTCCGGAAATTTCAACGTCCCGGCATAAATGTCGTCGTTGTGGTAGATCAGTTGGCAACGCGGGTCGGCGGCTATCGTCTCCAGGGTGAAATGGTAGAACTCCGGGTCGTCGTGTTTGAGGTGTACGGGGCCACCGGGTTGCAGGATTTGACGGTATTTTTCGTGAAAAAAAGGCGATGTTAGCCGCCGGTTCTCCTTGCTGGCGCGGGGGAAAGGGTCGGGAAACGTGATCCATATTTCCGCTACCTCGCCCGGTGCGATGAAATGATCGATGATCTCGATGCGTGTACGCAGGAAAGCGGCGTTTGAAAGCCCTCGTTCGAGCGCTGTTTTTGCCCCTTTCCAAATGCGGTTGCCTTTGATGTCCACACCGATAAAGTTGCGTTCCGGAAACCGCTGCGCCAGGGCCACTGTGTATTCCCCGCCTCCGCAGGCCAGTTCGAGGGTAATCGGATTTTTATTGCCGAAATACGCCTCCTGCCATCGCCCTTTCAGGTCGACGGTCTCCATATCGGCGCCGGTGAGCGAGGGCTGTTTGAAGTCGTAGCACTCGAACACATTTGGAAAGGACAGTAGTTCTGCGAATTTGCGGAGTTTATTTTTTCGAGCCACTTTACGGGTTGTTTCAAAGCGATCTGCCGACACGCAAGTCGAAGCGGCAAAAATCGCAATTTATTCCAAAAAACAGGGGCGCCCGAATTGTTTACCTTTGCGCCCCAACCGTCCACCGTCTACTGTCCACCGTCCATCGTGAATTTCCTTACAATAGAGAACGTTACCAAGTCCTACGGCGAAAAAGTGCTGTTTCAGAACATCAGCCTGCATATCGACAGGGGACAAAAGATCGGCCTGATCGCCAAAAACGGCACCGGCAAAACCACCCTTATGCGGGTCATCGCAGGTCGGGAAGGTTCTGAAGGTGAAAATGCGAAGATCATCCTGCGCAAGGGCATTCGCATCGGTTGGCTGGACCAGGAGCCCCATTTTCACCCGGAACTTGATGTGCTGGGCGCCGTACTCGACCCGGCCAATCCGCTGGTGCGCGTCGTGCAGCGGTACGAACACGCCCTCGCACACCCTGAAAACACCGCCGAATTGCACGATGCGATGGCTGATATGGACCAGCACGATGCTTGGACTTTTGAAGCGAAGGTGAAGGAAACACTGTTCCGCTTTCGAATGGAGAACTTCGAACAAAAGGTGAAAACGCTTTCAGGCGGCCAGCAGAAGCGCCTGGCGCTGGTAAAGATACTGCTCGAAGAACCCGATTTTCTGATCCTCGACGAGCCGACCAACCACCTCGACGTCGAAATGATCGAATGGCTGGAGGAATACCTGCAACAGCCCGGCATCACGCTGTTCATGGTCACGCACGACCGCTATTTTCTGGAAAATGTGTGCGACAGCATCATCGAACTCGAAGGCGGCCAGTTGCGCCGTTATTCCGGCTCCTATTCCGATTACCTGGAAAAAAAGGCCATGCGGGAGGAAGTGGAAGCCACCACTTATGAGCGCCAGAACAAACTGCTCAAACGCGAACTCGAATGGGTGCGCCGCTCGCCGCAGGCCCGCACCACCAAGGCCAAAGCGCGGGTCGATGCCTATTTCAACCGGAAGGAGGTCAACGACACGCTGAAAAAGAAAAACGACGAAATGAGCCTCCAGATCAAGGAGAACTGGCTGGGCGGCAAGATCGTGGAATTGCACAACGTCGGGAAGAGTTTCGGCGACAAGAAGATCATCGAAAATTTCAGCTACAAGTTCAAGCGCCGCGAACGCGTGGGTATCGTCGGGCAAAACGGCACAGGTAAATCGACATTCCTCCAGTTGCTTACCCAATCGCTTGCGCCGGATACCGGAAAGGTCGTGGTGGGCGACACCATTATTTTCGGGTTTTACCGGCAGGAAGGGATTCAAATGAATGAAGACAAACGGGTGATCGATGCCGTGCGCGATATCGCCGAGTTTATTCCCCTTGAAAAGGGCAAGGAATTGTCGGCAGCCCAATTGCTGGAACGCTTTATGTTTACGCGCCCCCAGCAGCAGGTATACGTCAGTCAACTCAGCGGCGGCGAACGCCGGAGACTATACCTGCTCACCGTGCTGATGAAGAATCCCAACTTCCTCATCCTCGACGAACCGACCAACGACCTGGATGTGATCACCCTTCAGGTATTGGAGGACTTCCTTGAAGATTATCCCGGCTGCCTTGTGGTGGTCACGCACGACCGCTATTTCATGGACCGCCTGGTGGATCACCTGTTTGTGTTTGAAGGCAACGGCAAAGTCAGGGACTTCAACGGTACCTATGCCGAGTTCCGCGCCATGCAACGGGCGCCACAGGTACCGCCGGCTTTAGCCGGCGAATCAGGTGCGGCAGGTGCGTCGCCGGCTAAAGCCGGCGGTACCGGTGGTGCCGGTAGTACCAATACCGGGGTAAAACTGACGAACACGGAGCGCAACGAGATGAAAAAACTCGAAAAGGAACTGGCCTCCCTGGAAAACCGCAAGAAAGAAATACTCGACCGCTTCAATGCCGCCGATCTTGCGCCCGACGAAGTTTCCAAACTTTCCAATGAACTGGGGGCGCTGCAAAAAACGCTCGATGAAAAGGAGATGCGCTGGCTGGAACTGGCGGAACATGCCTGAACAACACTTTTCAGCAGTGACCCGGCGTTATTAGAACATGGGTAAAACGCTTCTTTTTTCGCTTTGCCTTTGCCTTGCTCCGCAGTGCGCCGGCGCCCAGACGGATATGGGTGCCGTAGATGCTTATGCTGCAAAAATTCGGCTGAGCGATAATGATATAGAGCAACTGGCTGATACGCTTACCGCACCTTTTTCTGCCGAACTGGAAAAAGCGCGTGCCATTTTTGTCTGGATATCAGAAAATATCGCCTACGATTGCGGCAAGGAGAACGGACTGGAGACAGTGCCCGATGAAGCCGTTCATCCCCTGTATTATACCCAGCAGCAACTGGAAAATATCCTGAAAACCCGCCGTACACGTTGCGAGGGCTATGCCTTTCTGTTCAGGATCATGTGCCGCCTCGCGGAAATCCAGTGCAGCAGCCTGGAAGGGTTTGCGCGTTTCAACGGCGAAAAGGTAAATCCGGCAACCGTAGAGCCCAACCACGCCTGGAATGCCGTTTGTCTCGAGGGTACATGGTATGAAGTGGACGTTAGCGCCGGCTCGGGCCAATGCGACGGTGGCCGCTTTAGAGCCGCCCGCCGGGATGAATACTTCCGGATGTCGCCCGAATTGCTGGAACGCATATACATTCCGATCGACGACGACCGCAGCTCCAAAAATTCAGGACGTATAATGCTGAAGTTTTGACTCACACCGCCCGGCGCTCGGCCAGCCGCTCCTTCATTTTGCGCCAACTCGGTCCGATCAGACGGTTCAAACCCTTGTCCACTACATAATGAGTGGCAATATTGGCCAGTCCGCGCACCCGCGCCGGCAAGGATCCGAACGAGCGCAGGCTGATGGAGTAGCCGCCGTCGGTGTACTCGATGTAATGCCAGTAGCCGGAAGGCATGAAAAGCGTTTCGCCGGGCTGCAACATTACCTCAAAGCCTTTAGCCTTGGCCAGAGCAGGATATTTCTCGTAATCGGGGTTGTTCAGGTCGACATAACTGGCCACCGTAAACGGATGGTGGTACAGGTTGCGGCTTTGGTCGGGGGCAAACAGGATAACGCGCTTGCGGCCGTGTATCTGGTTCAGAAATACATGGCTCATGTCAATATCATAGTGCAGGGCAACTTTCGAACCCTCCCCGCCGAAAAACATAAAAGGTAATTCGTTGACGAAGCCGTCCATGATGGTTGGAATATGGAAATCGCTGCGCAATTCCGGTGCGACACGGAATATATTCCAGAGAAAAATACGCAGATCGGTCGGGCCGCTCTCGATGATCTCCAAAAATTCCTTAAAGGAAATGATCCGGTCGGGCGTCATATACCCCTTGCCGGGTTTGGAATAATTATTGGAGACAACAGGGACGCGCAAATGTCCGTAGCTTGCTTTGAAATGCTCTACGGTCCACCGTTGTCGGGCAGGCCAGGAGGCGGTCAGGTCGGTGAGTACCACCGGTTTCATCGCATGCAGGTATTCTTCGGCGAAACTTTTCGGGCTCAGGCCGGTTCGGCGGTCAACGGGCATTAGGTCCATCATAGCGCGACAAAATTTTGGTGAACGAATGTCCCGATTTTTATTCGTCGGGCCCTTGTTCAGCGGCAAAAGTAAAAAGGAAGCGCATCGCAAGCGCAGGGGACACTGGTTTGTTAATTTGTTAATCCATCACAACATGGCGGTGCCAAGAGATAAAATCTGTTTTAAGTAATTGAAATACAGCGTTTTAATTGCTTTTATATTCAATATTGTGTCTGCTTTTTTGAAGGAGTGGTACTAAAAAAATGTTGTTGTACCGCTTATTTTGCACCCGCCCGGAGGGTAAAAATCTGATCGATGACCATAAAAATATGTGATAGAAAGGCACCTGATGCACTGATCCTCCCTTTGGTGCAGGACGATATGCTGCCCGGCCGCCTTGCCGAAATTGCTGTCGGGGCGGGCGTCGACACGACAAATCTGCAAAATGATTTTAAGGCGGAACAGGGAGAGATATTTGTGTTGTATTCGGGTATTGCGCCGACACGCCGGCTTTACCTGGTTGGAATGGGCAAAAAAGCCGGTTTTACCAATATGTTGCTCACTGTTCGCGCTTTTGTGCATAAATTCAAGTCCAGGTTGCCGGCGCAAACGGGCATTGACCTGCGTCATTTTCCTGCCGATACCGTGCTTCGCCTGACCGATGCCGCCGTTACCGGCGTTTTGCTGGGACTTTATTCGCCGGGCCGTTATCAAACGGAAAATAATAATACGCGACCGGCCCCGGTTTTTGGGCAGGAGGACTCCGAATTACACGTGCTGGTTCCTGATGCTGCCTGCGGTGATGCAGGGGTTGCGGCCGGTCGCGGGCAGGTTTTTGCAGATGTCACAAAAGACATCATGGACCTGATGAATGCACCGGGCAACAAAAAAACACCCCAGGTGCTCTGCGACTGGGCAAAACATGCGGGTGAAAAGGCCGGCTTTAGCGTCCGTATTCTGGAAAAAGAGGACCTGATCGAACAGGGACTCGATGCCTTGTATGCCGTTGGAAAAGGCAGTCCGCACGCGCCGGCGCTCATCCTGCTGGAATACGGCGATCAGGCGTCTGCGGGGCCGTTTGTGGGGCTGGTCGGCAAAGGTGTTACGTTTGATACCGGCGGCGTCAGCCTGAAACCTTCGACAAACATGCACCTGATGAAGAGCGATATGGGCGGCGCGGCAGCAGTTTTGGGCACCTTCGTTGCGGCAGCCGGGCTTAAAATACAGGCGCACCTGATCGGCGCCATCCCTGTTGCGGAAAATATGATAGATGGCCACGCCATCAAACCGGGCGACGTGATCAATTCATTTTCGGGCAAAACTATTGAGGTTACCGACACCGATGCCGAGGGCCGCCTCATCCTTGCCGATGCACTGGCCTACCTGCTTGCCCGGCAAAAGCCGGATATCGTGATCGATGTCGCGACGCTGACCGGCAGCATCATCCGGGCTATCGGCAACCACGCGGGCGGATTGTTTACCAGCAATGACAGCCTGGCCGAGCGCCTGTCCAAAGCAGGCGAGTATTGCGGCGAACGGCTCTGGCGTATGCCTATGTGGGAAGAGTATGGCGCCGACCTCAAGAGCGATGTCGCCGATCTGCGCAATTTCACGGGAAAGCCCATGGCGGAAAGCATCACTGCCGCAAAATTTATCGAACACTTCACCGCCGGACATCCATCCTGGGCGCATCTCGATATTGCAGGGATGGCTTACGCTGATACCGAGTTTGCCAAGGGTAAAGTCGCGACCGGTTACGGCATCCGGCTGCTGACCGAGTTCGTCGAGGGGTTCGCTGCACCTTGACACCATTACCGGTGACGGATTATTTCAACGGATTTTTGTCTTCAGTAGCGTAAAACGGGCAAAAGGCCTACATTTGCTGCGATTTTCGGAAATGGGTATCCGGAACGCATTTTTAGTATCCCAAACGGCATTAATCGCAGCATCCGACCGGCATAAAATGCCACGGTGTCCCGCCCGGTCCCAAAGCCTGATAACGTTAATGGCGGATGACACCATCCCATCATCGCCGTCCCTTGCGGAACGAAGAAAACAGTGCAATTTTTACTACATGGCTGATTTTTCAAAACTTCATGAGCTGTGCGCGCAGGTGCGTCGCGACATAGTGAGAATGGTATTTAACGTACAGAGCGGTCACCCCGGCGGTTCGCTCGGGTGCGCGGAGTTTTTTGTGGCACTTTATGGCAATGTGCTGAAACACCGCCCCAAGCCCTTCAAAATGGAGGGTAAAAACCAGGACATGTTTTTCCTGTCCAACGGACATATTTCACCCGTATGGTACAGCGTGCTGGCCCGGACGGGCTACTTTCCGGTCGCCGAACTCAACACTTTCCGCAAACTGAACACCCGCTTGCAGGGCCACCCGGCCACGCATGAAGGGCTTCCGGGCGTGCGGGTGGCTTCGGGTTCGCTGGGGCAGGGCATGTCGGTCGCTATCGGCGCGGCACTGGCCAAGCGGCTCGACGGCGACAAACGCTGGATATTCTGTCTCACCGGCGACGGCGAACTGGAAGAGGGGCAATGCTGGGAGGCCATCATGTTTGCCGCCCACCACAAGGTTGACAACCTGATTGTTACCGTCGACTGGAACGGGCAGCAGATCGACGGCCCTACCGACAAGGTCATGAGTCTCGGCAACCTGCCCGCCAAATGGAAAGCCTTCGGCTGGGATGTGCTCGTTCTGGAACAAGGCAATAACCTCGAAGCTGTGATCGCTATGCTCCGCCGTGCCAAACGCCGCACCGGCAAAGGCAAACCGGTCGTCATCCTGATGAAAACGGAAATGGGCTATGGCGTCGATTTCATGCAGGGAACACATCAGTGGCACGGCAAGGCGCCCAACCAGCAACAATTCGACAGCGCCATGCAGCAATTGCCCGTGACCTCGCTGGGCGACTACTGACGATAATGATGAATGATGAATGATGAATGGCGGCAATGCCGATAATGATGAATGACGATAATGACGCCAATACCTGCTCAACATATAAAACAAGTGTATTATGTTAAAAAATATAATCAGCAGCGGCTCCCGTGCCACCCGTGAAGGGTTCGGAGCAGGCCTTCTCGAACTGGGCCGCCAAAATCCTGATGTCGTCGGCCTCACCGCCGACCTGATGGAATCGCTGCAAATGCACCATTTCCAAAAAGAATTCCCCGAGCGGTTTTTCCAGTGCGGTATCGCTGAGGCCAATATGATGGGTATTGCGGCAGGACTCGCAACGGCGGGCAAGATTCCCTTCACGGGTACTTTCGCCAATTTCAGTACGGGACGCGTGTACGATCAGATCCGCCAAAGTATTGCCTATTCCCATAAAAACGTCAAGATATGCGCTTCCCATGCCGGGCTTACCCTCGGAGAGGACGGTGCGACCCACCAGATACTGGAGGATATCGGTATGATGCGCATGTTGCCCGGCATGACGGTGATCAACACCTGCGATTTCAACCAGACCAGGGCTGCCACCATCGCTATCGCCGCGCACCACGGACCGGTTTACCTGCGTTTCGGCCGGCCGGCATGGCCCATTTTCACGCCGGAAAACCAGAAGTTTAAAATTGGCAAGGCCTTGCACCTTGCATCGGGCAAAGACGTGACGATCTTTGCGACCGGCCATCTGGTATGGACGAGCATCGAAGCGGCAAAGGAACTGGCGGAACAGGGTATTTCCTGCGAGGTCATCAATATCCACACCATCAAGCCGCTCGACGAAGAAGCCATCCTGGATTCCGTCAGCAAAACCCGCGCGGTTGTAGTGGCCGAAGAACACCAGCGCAACGGCGGTCTCGGCGACGCCATCGCCAACCTCCTGGTCCACCAGTTGCCCGTGCCCATGGAATACGTCGGCGTAAAAGATTCCTTTGGTGAAAGCGGCAAGCCGCTCGATCTGCTAGACAAATACGGTCTCGGTAAAAAGGATGTGTTGTGGGCAGTTAAAGACGTGCTGGACCGGAAAAAATAGGGCCTGTCCGTAATCCGAAAAACCGCAATCCGCCAACCCGCAACCTGTAAATCCGTATATGAAATTCGCCACAAAAGTCATTCATGCAGGCATCGAGCCGGACCCCTCTACCGGGGCGATCATGACCCCCATTTTCCAAACCTCTACGTATGTGCAGGCAGCGCCCGGCGACCACAAGGGCTACGAATACGCGCGCACACAAAACCCTACCCGTACCGTTCTGGAGAAAAACCTCGCCGCCCTGGAAAACGGCACGGACGCAATTTGCTTCAGCTCGGGCCTCGCGGCGCAGGACGCTGTCATCAAACTGTTCCGTTCGGGTGACGAGGTGCTGTCGGTCAACGACCTGTACGGCGGCTCTTACCGCCAGATGGTGCGCGTCTGGGGGCAGTGGGGATTGAAAAGCCGCTACGTGGATATGTACGCCGCCGCAAACGTCGAAAAAGAGATTGGCCCGGATACCAGATTGATCTGGATAGAGACGCCTACCAACCCCATGCTCAATATCGTGGATATTCAGGCGGTATGTGCCATAGCCCGCAAACGCGGCATCCTGACGTGTGTAGACAATACTTTCGCGTCGCCATACCTGCAAAATCCGCTTGATCTGGGCGCCGATATCGTGCTGCACTCTGCCACGAAGTACATTGGCGGACACTCCGACGTCGTGCACGGCTGTCTGATTGTAAAAGATGCCGATCTCGCGCAGCGCCTGCGTTTTCTGCAGAATGCCAGCGGCGCCGTGCCCGGCCCCCAGGATTGCTTCCTGATCCTGCGCGGCATCAAGACCCTGCACCTGCGCGTGCAAAGGGCCTGCGAAAATGCTTCGACGATCGCACAGCACCTCATGGCGCATCCCAAAGTGGCCAAAGTCTACTGGCCGGGTTTTGCCGCGCATCCCAACCACGAAATTGCCAAACGCCAGATGCGCATGTTCGGCGCCATGGTTTCTTTCGACCTGAAAGACAACAGTCTCGAAAACGCCACAAAAGTGCTGAGCGGCACGCACCTGTTCTCCCTGGCCGAATCGCTCGGAGGCGTGGAGTCGCTCATCGGCCATCCGGCGAGCATGACCCATGCCAGCATCCCCCGGGAGGAACGCCTCAAGGTGGGCCTGACCGACTCCCTGATCCGACTGAGCGTCGGGGTGGAGGATGTGTCGGATCTGATCGCCGATCTGGATGCGGCACTGGACCTTGTTTGAGGTATGACGGTTAAAAAAACGAGACCGCTCCATCTTTGGGATGAAGCGGTCTTTTTCGTTTGTCAATTCAAAATTATACTAAACCATTGTATGAAGCAAAACAAGCCGGAGCGCTAAATCTGAAATCCTGTCCACTCCGGCCATTTAAAATAATCGGTTATAATCAAATCGCCTCGAAAGCAGCCATTCCGGTACTGTCCGGCACCACCTCTTCGCGCTGGAGGCTGTGTACCCTGCTCTCGCGTTCGGGCACCTGCAATCTCGGACTGACCACATCGAATTCCAGTTCATCATACCGGTAAAGCGACCAGTTGCCGTTGGCAAACTCGAGCGCGGTGAGGTGCTCTACCCAGTCGCCGCTGTTCAAATAGGTGACCGTTTTGCCATTTTCCATCTCTATCCGGCGTATTTGGGGCTGGTGAATATGCCCGCATATGACACAGTCATAGTCTTTTTCCGCCGCGATCCGGATGGCGGTATCTTCGAAATCCGAGATGTATTTGACGGCGCCTTTCACGCCTTTTTTCACTTTAGCGGCAAACGACACCGGGGCAAAGCCGAACAGCCGGCGCAGGGAATTGATCGTGCGGTTGATACGGATCAGCAGGTCGTAGCCTTCGCCGCCCAGTTTTGCCAGCCACCGGGCGCGGTGTACGCTGGCATCGAACACATCGCCATGAAAGGCCCAGTGCGTTTTGCCGTCGACCTGGAAAACCAGTTTGTTGCGCAGGTGGATGAGGCCGAGCGACATTTCACCGAATTTGCGGAGGAGATCGTCGTGGTTGCCAGTCAGGTAATACAGTTTGGTGCCGTTAACCGCCATTTTAAGCAGGCGCCGCACCACTTCCATGTGTTCTTTGGGAAAATAACTCTTTTTGAAATACCAGATATCAAAGATATCCCCGTTGAGCACAAGTGTGCGGGGTTCGATGCTTTTAAGGTAGTTGTGTAACTCGCGGGCGTGGCACCCGTAAGTGCCCAGGTGAATATCGGAAAGAACTACTATATCCAGTTCGCGCTTCATGGCTTGCATTGATTTGACCACACAAAAGTAGCCTGGATACTTTTCGGGACTGTTAAGCCAATATGACGTTATGATTAAGAAAAATGGCGGATCAGGGCCTGGCGGCTGTTTAACTCAAGGTGCCAATTGCCCCAATAAAAATCGCCGGAGCGATTTCAGATGAATCTTCCGGCGATAAAAGGTATTGCAAAAAGGGAAGTAGAAAGCAGGAAAGGAGGGGGAAGCCTCAGATATCGGTGTGCTCTATAGAACTTCGGATCCTGTCTTTCAGCGTTTGAGACGCTTTGTGTTTGGAGAGCCTGCTATTGAGAAAGGCGCGGAAGGATTCTTCTTCGGGTAATGGGATTTCACGGGGTAGTGAAGTATCGGATATTTCTTTTTTGGGAAAACAGGGGAGGGCATCTTCGTGGACCTGATCGGCAGTAAACGGAATGCCAGTTCTGACAGTACCCATAGCGTTGCTGTTTTGCTTGCGTGGACTTTTCATTGTACCAATAGTTTGCGTCAACGGGTGATCACCGGATTTGCTGCCGTCTCTGTCCATCTGCATACAGCCGGGCAAAATACAACCTCCCGCCGGGTTGCCTGCCGGGGCGTTCTGGTTGGATGTTTGCCGGAAAAGGATATCGTACTGCATACTGACTGGTTTTGAACGGGAGCAGGTCTGAAAAAACCTGCTGGGCCGTGATGTTACGCTGACCTGTTAAGGACGTTTTTAAGAATAGTAAATTTGAAAGAACATAAGATCAGATTGTTTGCCGTTTGATTTGGGGTGGTTCAGGGGATGTATTAAATAAAGAAGGGTTTACCGCGGGCGAAAAGCCGTTCCGGGTAAACCCTTTTTTTATGCAGATTGGTCGTGCTCGTTACCGACGGGGAGTCCCTGATCGTCGTCTTGCACGTTGTAGCCCTGCGCTTCGGCGTATCCCTGGAGTTTTTCAGCCAGTACGTTGCGGGCGCGGTGCAGTCGCGAGCGAACGGTGCCGATCGGTATCTCCAGGATGGCGGCTATTTCCTCGTAGGTAAAATCTTCGAGGTCGAGCAATACCACCGTCCGGAACGCCGGCGAAAGCGAGTTGATGGCGAGGGTGACCTCGTCGCCGATGAGCGTGCTGCCCATTTCCTCGTGCAGACCAAAATAACGCGGCGCGACAGGATCGTCTTCGTTGTGGTACACGACGACATCTTCGTAGTCGACCTTGTACGGGCGGCTTTTTTTGGTGCGGTACTCGTTGATAAACGCATTGCGGCAAATCCTGAACAGCCATGCCTTTGCATTGGTGCCCTCTTCGTAGCGGCTCAGGAAGCGCCAGGCCTTGAGGTAGACCTCCTGCACGAGGTCTTCAGCCTGCGTGGCATCGCCGGTCAGGCGATAGGCAAACGTATATACGGCATCCATGAGCGGGAAAAATTCGCGCTCAAAAATGCGGTCGTATCGTGTTCGTAACGATTCGTTTGCCATAGTAGTTAATGTAGCCATATCAGGTTGGTTTTAGTGAGTCGGTACCGCAAAGTTCACCGACAAACTGATTCAACACAAGGGCTGCGGGAAAAAGTTCCGGCATGCGGTATTTTATTTTAAAACAGGCTTCGACCGGAATAGTGTAATGCCGTTGTCAATCCGGTTTGGGTTCCGGGACCCAAAAGCGGTGCCCTCAAACCCTTTCGGCGTCTTCCAGCCGCCCGAAGCGGTACCCCTGTGCCGCAAAATGTTCGAGTAATGCGGGCAGTGCAAACCGCAGGTTGCGTTCGGCTTTCAGGCTGTCGTGGAATACGATAATGGAGCCGGGCCGGGCATTGTCGAGCACATTCTGAAGGCATTGTTCGGGCGTAATCTCGGGGGCATAGTCGCCGCTGAGCACATCCCACATCACGATCCGGAAATGCCGCTGCAGGAACTCGCGCTGTCGGGGCATCAAACGGCCGTAGGGCGGACGGAACAGGCGGCTCTTCACCATACGGGCACAACGGCGTACATTGTTGAGATAGGTCACGTGTTCCGTTTGCCAGCCGTTGAGGTGATGGTAGGTATGGTTGCCTACGGCGTGCCCGTCGAGTTGTATCTGCCGGTAGATGTCGGGGTGCTTTTCGACGTTGTCGCCCACACAAAAAAAAGTGGCCCTGGCATCGTATGACCGGAGTGTTTCCAGCACCCAGGGGGTCACTTCCGGTATCGGCCCGTCATCAAACGTCAGATACAGTATCTTTTCGGAGGTAGGTACGCTCCAGGTATAAAAGGGCATGAATGCCTGAATGAGTTTGGGTGTTTTGGCTAAAAACATGGCGATAAAGTTCCGGTAAAAATGGTATGTTTTTACCCTTTAACGGCAAAAGTCGAGAAGCAATGGCCTTCGATAATATAAAACTGCTACTTTTGCTGAAAATAGAATGCGCGTCGGCTGAGCGTATGCCAAACTCGGCCGCCGCGCCTTTTTTTCGCTATGTCTGTTCGCGTACGATTCGCTCCATCTCCCACCGGCGCGCTGCACATCGGCGGCGTGCGTACGGCTTTATACAATTACCTGTTTGCAAGGCAGCAGGGAGGCACCTTTATTCTTCGTATTGAGGATACCGACCAAAACCGGTACGTGCCGGGTGCAGAGGAGTATATCGTGGAATCGCTGCGCTGGGTGGGGCTTTTGCCCGACGAAGGCGTTGGCTTCGGCGGGGCCTTCGGCCCGTACCGCCAAAGCGACCGAAAGGCAATATACCGGGAATATGCGGAGCGACTGGTCGCGAGCGGTCACGCCTATTATGCTTTCGATACCCCTGAAGCGCTGGAAATCCGCCGCAATGACGAGCCCAACTTTACCTGCAACCATGCGACGCGTGGCGGTCTGGTCAACAGCCTGACCCTGCCTGCCGCAGAAGTGCAATCCCGCCTGTCGGCCGGGGAGTCCTGGGTTATTCGCCTGAAAGTGGAGCCCGGACAGGAAATCCACGTACATGACCTCATTCGGGGCAGCGTCGTTTTCCAGAGCAACGAACTCGACGACAAGGTGCTGCTCAAGGCAGACGGCATGCCTACCTACCACCTGGCCAATATTGTCGACGATCACCTGATGCAAATCACCCACGTGATTCGCGGGGAGGAGTGGTTGCCCAGCACGGCACACCACGTACTGCTGTATCGCGGGTTCTGCTGGGAAGACACTATGCCCAGGTTTGCACACCTACCGCTGATCCTCAAACCTGTGGGCAATGGCAAATTGAGCAAGCGCGACGGCGCGAAATTCGGCATGCCCGTATTTCCGCTTTCCTGGAAAGGCGAAACACCGGAAGACAGTTTCCCGGGTTTCCGGGAAGCCGGCTTTTTGCCTGAAGCCGTCGTCAATTTTCTTGCACTGCTCGGCTGGCATCCCGGCGGCGATCAGGAGTTATTCAGCCTGGAAGACCTGACTGCTGCATTTTCGGTCGAGCATATCAGCAAAGGCGGCGCCCGATTTGATTTTGAAAAGGCCAAGTGGTTCAATCAGAAATATATTCAGTCGGCCGATAATGCGGTGCTCGCTACCCATATACGCCCGCTTGCAGAAGCAAAAGGATACCGCGTAAGCGACGATTACCTGGCCGTAGTGGCGGGTTTGATGAAGGAACGCGTGACATTTCTGCCGGATTTCGTCGAAGTGGGGTACTATTTGTTCGAGCCGATTCGGGAATACGACCTGGAAATGCTGCAGAAAAAGTGGAATCCGGGTATGGAACAGGTGTTTGAGTCGCTGGCAGCGGTAGTAGCGCCGCTGGAGCCATACGAATCAGGTGTGCTGGAAACGGCGGTTAAGGCTTTTATACAGGAAAACGGATTGAAACCGGGTGATGTGTTGTCGCTGCTGCGCCTGGCGCTGGCCGGCACCATGAAAGGCCCTGCCGTGTTTGATATGGCGGCTGCATTGGGACCGGAAGAAACGGTAAAGCGCCTGCACCAGTTGGTGGTGCAGGGCAGCAAGGTTCACCAAGGCGTTGAGAATGCGTGAGCATAATCTTTTAAACTTCAAAATAAATGGCCAAACAAAACAAACCGAAACCGCCCGACAAGACAAAGAAGCCCCCGTCCAAGCTCAATGAAATGGATATTCTGGTAAATGAGTTAGGTCAGATCGAGCGCAATTTTGATATCGACAAGATCAATCAGTTTCTCAACGAGAACGTGCCAGACAAGAAATTTTCCGACGAAAAGTCATAATCTTCC
>ERZ724526.329-NODE-329-length-28131-cov-5.913022_pt1 | contig 28131 bp, 28 predicted proteins | sample MGYA00376059_ERZ724526 | MGnify/ENA primary metagenome ERZ724526 (study PRJEB28724, sample SAMN07190883) | activated sludge metagenome | isolation source: activated sludge of sewage treatment plant in Hong Hong | place: Hong Kong | collected 2016-03-17 ...
GATAAAAAAGGCCCTTACCAGGGCCTTTTTGTTTTTTTACTTATTAGTTCAAAGTGTTATCATTGAATTCCTATGGTTAGGTTATCGATGAGCGGGAACATGAAGGCGTGATGAGCGTATAATAAGAAAAATACCGCCTATAATCATTGGGAGCGATAACCACTGTCCCATGCTGATTCCTAAGGTTAATTGCCCCATAAAGCCATCGTCGGGTTGCCTAAAAAATTCAGAAAATGAGCGGAATAATCCGTAGCCAATTAGGAATAGACCAGAAACAGCGCCAACTGAACGCGGTTTATTAGAATAGACCCAGAGTAAAATAAATAGCACGACTCCTTCCAGCGCAAACTGATATAACTGCGAAGGGTGACGTGGTATATGGTCTACATGAGGAAAAATCATTCCCCAGGTAACTTCAGTCGGCCTTCCCCATAGTTCTCCATTGATAAAATTTCCGATACGACCCGCACCAAGGCCAATTGGGACAAGTGGCGCAATGAAATCAGTAACAACTAGCCATTTTAGTTGATATTTTCGAGCTAAAAAAAACATTGCAAGAAGAACGCCAATGAGTCCTCCATGAAACGACATTCCACCTTGCCAAATCGCAAAAATTTCTAGAGGGTGCGCAAGATAATAGCTGAATTGGTAAAACAAGACATGCCCTATCCGTCCTCCGAGTATGACGCCTAATACGCCATAAAATAGAGCATCATCGAGAATAGTAAAGGTAATCCCGGATTGGTTGAATTGCTTTATTCGATACCGACCCAGCAAAATAAAGAATGCGAAGCCAATCAGATACATCAAACCATACCAATGGATAGATAACGGGCCAATCGAAAGCGCAACAGGGTTAAACTGTGGGTGGATTAACATGGTTAAGTTGTTAATTTACGGTAAAATAAGCATTATAAGGCAATTAGTTTTCAATATCAGTTACGACTGAGATTAATCGTTGATAGGATATATTTAATAGCATTTAGGAGAGATCATGCCAGACAATAAGCGAAGTCAGAACATCACTCAGGGAGCCAAGCGAGCTCCAAATCGAGCTATGCTAAGGGCTGTTGGATTTAGTGATGGAGATTTTGACAAGCCAATTGTAGGTGTGGCAAATGGATATTCTACGATTACTCCTTGCAACATGGGATTAAATGACTTATCTCTTAGTGCAGAACAAGCGCTAAAAAGAGCGGGGGCAATGCCACAAATGTTTGGCACCATTACTGTATCCGATGGTATTTCGATGGGAACCGAGGGAATGAAGTACTCTCTGGTATCTCGCGAAGTGATCGCAGATTCAATCGAAACAGCCGTGCAAGCTGAAAGTATGGATGGGGTTATTGCGATTGGTGGCTGCGATAAGAATATGCCCGGGGCCTTGATTGCGCTTGCAAGAATGAATATTCCTGCTATTTTCGTCTATGGCGGAACGATAAAACCGGGTCATTATAAAGGTCAAGATTTAACAATCGTGAGTGCATTTGAAGCGGTAGGGCAGTTTACTGCACATAAAATTGATGCCAAAGAGTTGTTAGAAGTTGAGCGCCATGCTTGCCCAGGTGCAGGCTCATGTGGTGGTATGTTTACAGCAAATACGATGTCATCTGCAATTGAAGCGATGGGGATGAGTTTGCCTTATTCCTCAACGATGACTGCAGAAGATGAAGAGAAAAAGGTAAGTGCTGCACAGTCTGCGGAAGTGCTCGTTCAAGCAATAAAAAAAGGGATTCATCCTCGTGATTTAATTACGAGAAAATCACTTGAAAATGCGATTTCTGTTGTGATGGCGGTGGGTGGTTCAACGAATGCAGTATTGCATTTACTAGCTATTGCCCATGCAGCAGAAGTTGAGCTTGATATCAATGATTTCGAAGTGATTCGTGCACGAGTTCCCGTAATATGCGATCTTAAACCTTCTGGACAATATGTAACGGCTGATCTTCATAAAGCGGGTGGAATCCCGCAAGTGATGAAGATGCTTCTAAACAATGGCTTGCTTCATGGTGATTGCTTGACAATCAGCGGTGAGACAATAGAGCAAGTACTTCATAATGTTCCGGATCAACCTCCACAAAATCAAAAAATTATTCGCCAATGGGGTGACCCACTTTATGAACAAGGTCATCTTGCAATTCTCAAAGGAAATTTGTCGCCAGAAGGTGCGGTTGCCAAAATATCCGGTGTTAAGAATCCTAAAATTACAGGGCCGGCAAGGGTTTTCGATTCTGAGGAATCGTGTATGTCTGCAATTCTGGCAAGAGAGATTCATGCGGGTGACGTGGTAGTGATTCGTTATGAAGGGCCTAAAGGTGGACCAGGTATGCGAGAAATGCTGTCCCCAACCTCTGCGCTTATTGGAGAAGGGTTGGGTGATTCAGTTGGTCTAATTACAGACGGTCGATTTTCAGGGGGGACCTATGGAATGGTTGTTGGCCACGTTTCCCCTGAAGCATTTGTAGGTGGGGTAATTGCCTTAGTTAGGGAGGGAGACTCCATTACGATTGATGCGACGCAACGATTATTGCAACTCAATATATCTGAAGATGAGCTTGAAAAAAGGCGTGCAGCTTGGCAGCCTCCTAAGGCCCGGTATCATCGTGGTGTGTTAGCGAAATACGCAAAACTTGTGTCAACCGCTAGCCGTGGCGCAATCACAGACTGATATGCCAAATCACCTGATACATGAAACAAGCCCCTATCTTTTGCAACATGTGGATAACCCAGTTGAATGGTACCCATGGAATAAAGAAGCGCTAGAACTCGCTAAAAAATTGAATAAGCCAATTCTACTTTCGATTGGCTATTCAGCGTGTCACTGGTGCCATGTGATGGCCAATGAATCATTTCAAGATGCTGAAGTCGCTGCGGCAATGAATCAATATTTCGTCAATATCAAAGTTGATAGGGAAGAACGACCTGATATTGATCAAATCTATCAAACGGCGCATCACATGCTCAATCAACGCCATGGTGGATGGCCTTTAACGATGTTTCTGACGCCAGAGCAAAAGCCTTTTTTTGGAGGCACTTATTTTCCTAAAGTATCACGTCATGGTATGCCCGGTTTTTTGGAATTGTTACCCAAGATTGCAGAAACGTATCGAACTCGAACCAATGATATTGAGAAACAAAATACGGCGCTGCTGAAATTACTCGCAGATACATTACCTACCACAGGGGCCAAGATTCCAGTCATTTCTCGACAATTGATCTTAAGAGCATTGACTCAATTAGATGAGAATTTTGATCGGGAGTACGGTGGTTTTGGTCAGGCACCTAAATTTCTTCATCCAGCAGAATTACTATTTTGCCTGCATTGCTATTTTTATGATAGCGATGCAGGGGCACTGAGAATTGTGAAACATACGCTGGAGAAAATGGCAAAGGGCGGTATTTACGACCAATTAGGGGGAGGTTTCTTCCGGTATAGTACCGATCAATATTGGCGAATTCCCCATTTCGAAAAGATGCTCTACGATAATGGCCCTTTATTGCAACTTTATACCGATATATGGCTTGCAACGGCTGATCCATTGTATAAACAAATTGTTGAAGAGACGGCGAGTTGGGCAATTCGCGAAATGCAATCGAGTTATAAACAGGGTGAGGGCGGTTTTTATTCATCCTTAGATGCAGATTCTGAACATGAGGAAGGAAAATTCTATGTTTGGAGTAAAGAAGAAATTGAAAGGGGATTATCTGCCGATGAATTTTCGGTAGTAAATCCTTATTTCGGCTTTACTCGCGTCCCTAACTTCGAAAGCAAATACTGGCACCTAGAAGTAAGCCAATCGGTTACCTCGGTTGCGCAACAAACCAACTGTTCAGAAGACAATGTGCAGCGGCGGGTCGATTCAGCAAGGGATAAGTTATTAGAAATACGCAGTCAACGTATTCGTCCAGGTCGTGATGAAAAGATATTGACTAGCTGGAACGCGCTGATGATTAAAGGATTAACGCGTGCTGGTGTTTTCTTTCAATGTGAGGCATGGATAGAGGCCGCCCAGCATGCTATTGATTTTATCCATGGTAATCTTTGGAAAGATAATCGATTGCTTGCAACTTATAAGGATGGTAAAGCGCACTTAAATGCCTATCTCGATGATTATGCATTTTTGTTAGATAGTTTGTTGGAAATGCTCCAAGTTCAATTTCGTCAGACAGATTTTGAGTTTGCAATTGCACTTGCTGAGGTAATGCTTGATCAATTTGAAGATAAGCATTTAGGAGGATTTTTTTTTACAAGTCATGATCATGAGAAGCTAATTCATCGCCCTAAAGTTGGGTCAGATAATGCGATACCTTCAGGAAATGGAATCGCTGTAATTGCATTGCAGCGACTGGGTTATTTACTTGGGGAAAGCCGTTATTTACAGGCTGCTGAGCGTACCCTGAATTTGTTTTATTCTGAAATGCTCCATCATCCCAGTATTTACTGCAGCCTGTTGGTGGCGCTAGAGGAGTGGTTAACTCCGCCAAAAATGATTATTCTTCGCGGGGATGAAACCAGAATGAAAGAATGGTGGCGGCAAATTAAATCACAAACACCCTATACTTTTGTTATCGCTTTGCCGATGGAACTAACTGGTTTGTCGAGTAGTCTGAATAAACCAATACCTGTAAATAACGATGTCAATGCATGGGTTTGTCAAGGTGAAAAATGCTTGTCAGAGATAGTAGATTTACAGGAATTGCTGCAAGTCTGTAAAGATAAGGGTAAAATGGCATTCCCTTTATAATTTTCAAAATAAGGAATATACGATGAGAAATGTTTGGTTAAGTGTTTTAGCTGCATCAGCAGTATTATTGGTAGGAAATGTACAAGCAGATGCTGATTTAGCAAAAAATAGCGGTTGCTTAAATTGCCATAGTGTTGATACTAAATTGGTAGGCCCTGCTCTTAAAGACATCGCAGCAAAATACGCGGGTCAAGATGGTGCTGCTGATATGCTAGCTGGAAAAATCAAAAATGGCAGTAATGGTGTATGGGGAGCCATTCCAATGCCACCCAATGCGAATGTTAGTGACGAAAATGCTAAAGTTTTAGCAGACTTTATTTTAACACTTAAATAATTCTAGTTTACTGAGTGTGATAAAGCCGATGTAATGATTACATCGGCTTTTTTATTTTCGTTTTATCTCAACGATACCATCTTGGCGCGCTATCCCAGTCATGATTCGACCCGATTGATTGCGTATTTGTAAAATTTGTCCCTCAGCTGCGGCAGAAAGCGCTTCAACCTCAGTACTGACACTGAAACCAGATCCCTCTACAATCAACTTGACTTTCTGCCCTCTCTGAATGATATAGGGAGCTCGTACCGATTGACTATATATAGGTTGTCCCACATTAATATTGGTAACTGCAACTTTACCGATTACTTTTTCTGAATCGGTGAATGCTCCTTCAGACATTCGTACCAGATTTACTTCTTTGAATACGATATCACCTTCATTTATGGTGTGATCACGGAGAATGGGTTTTGCAGAATGAATTACTTTAGTAATAACTTCTATGTCGACCTGAATATAAATTGTCCACGCTTGCTGATCATTACAGCGAATACCGATAGATGTTTTCCCCCATAGCCGGCTTCCAGTAGGTAGGAAGGATTCTAATCTTGAACATTTTGGTAGTGCGATATTTGAATCCATTTTGTTAAGAGTAATCCTAACCGACCCAGGAAGGTCGCGAGTGCCTTGATAAGCAAAGTTTTCAGCGGACTCTAAGAGGGATGATATGGATTGAGTAGTTGCTGCAAAAACCAACTCGGAAAGTAATAATAAAATTCCTCCAATAAACGCCAGAATCCGCCCTTTTTTCATACCTTAATTACCATTCATGGTGTAAATGTTCTAGAACAATTGCTACACAAGAGAATTTTTTGCCGGTCATGGCAATTTTTGCCGCCTGCAAAAGATAGTAGCGTTAAATTCCGGCGCCTAAATCGTGAACTGAAGACTAATTTCTACCTATTTAGAATATTTCGTTGTGTTTTTAAAGCAAGAAAGACTGGCATGGTTAATGCGTATATAAGAAAGCAGAAAGATAAAACTTTTTAGGAAAGAAAGCGATGATCAATAAGCTAAATAAGACACTTGATTTCTATCATAAAGCCTTAAATGTCGGTGCAGCCAGGCACGAGTTGCTATCAAGCAATATTGCGAATGCAGATACACCTAAATTTAAGGCAAGAGATGTTGATTTTATGAAAACGCTACAAAATGCCATGACATTTAATCCTAACAATATGACGACAACTTCAACGATGCACATGAATGGTGATCGTGGTTTTAGATCAATTGCTTCTTCAGAATTGTTATATCGAATTCCTCAGCAGCCAAGTATAGACGGTAATACGGTTGATATGGATACCGAACGCATGCAGTTTATCAATAACTCGATCAAATACGATGCTGGGCTAACGTTCATCAACAATCAGTTTAGATTTGTATTGTCAGCTATCAGAGAAGGAAACGCATAAAAATGTCACTATTTAATGTCTTTAATATTGCTGGTTCAGCGATGGCTGCTCAATCACAACGACTCAATGTAGTCGCAAGTAATTTGGCGAATGCAGATAGCGTGGCAAGTTCAAATGGCCAACCCTATCGCGCGCGACAAGTTGTATTTAGCACATTGAGCACTGCTACCAAAGAAGCGAAAGGTGTAAAAGTTGCGGGCATTATCGAAGATAAGTCACCCATGAAGGTTGTTTTTGACCCGAAGCACCCAATGGCAGATGCAAAAGGTTATGTCACCATGCCTAATGTCAATGTGGTAGACGAAATGGTCAATATGATGTCAGCTTCGCGCGCTTATCAAAATAGCGTGAATTTGATGAATACCACAAAAGCTTTGTTGCAGAAAACATTAACTATCGGTCAATAAGAGGAACAGCTATGACTCAAGTGCAAAATTCAAATCCAATTACATCGTCTTTCTTGGACTCAGTTAAAACATCAAACAATACTGGAAAAAAAGAAGAGATTGATCCACAGGATCGATTTTTAAAACTACTGGTTACACAGATGAAAAATCAGAATCCATTGAAACCATTGGACAATGCAGAAGTGACCAGTCAGATCGCACAGATTAGTACAGTAACAGGTATCGAGAAGCTTAATACTACACTACAAAGTTTAGTGAGTGATGCAAACTCAAGACGTTCTTTAGAAGCAGCAACCATGATTGGGCGCGAAGTGTTAGTACCTGGCAGCATTATGAAGCTAGAAGACGGGGAAGGCCTGGCTGGTATAGAGCTAACTGAGGGAGCAGACAAAGTAACGATGACCATCACGGATAGCGCTGGTGTCAAAGTTCGTGAGATTGATTTAGGAGCAAAAGCTGCTGGTATCAATCCTATTATTTGGAAGGGTGATACTGAAAGTGGTGCTGCTGCAGCCAATGGCAATTATAAATTTACAGTTAGTGCATGGCGCGATGGACAAGAGATCAATGTGACGCCATTAGCAGTTGGCAAGGTTGAGAGCGTATCTACCAGTGATAAAGGACCTACATTGGATGTGGGAGATCTGGGGCACGTTAATTTATCTGATATTAAACAAATACTCTAAGAGGAGCACAAAATGGGTTTTCAACATGGCTTAAGTGGCTTAAGAGCAGCATCAACGAATTTAGATGTAATAGGTAATAATGTGGCGAATGCAAATGTGATTGGATTTAAGCAATCCCAAGCGCAGTTCAGTGATATCTTTGCAAATTCACTCGGTGGCGCAGGGAGTAATCAGGTCGGGATTGGAACTCAAGTCAACACTATTGCTCAATCGTTTTCACAAGGGAATATCAGTAATTCAACTAATCCATTAGATATGGCGATCGTGGGTGGTGGGTTCTTTCGCTTAAGTGATAATGGCGCCATTAGCTTCAGTCGCAATGGTCAGTTTCACCTCGATAAGAGTGGATTCTTGGTTAATGCAGATAACTTAAATGTGACCGGTTATCCTGCTGATAAGAATGGAAAGATCATTGTGAGCGGACCAACGAATTTACAGCTTTCAACTGCCGAAATGACCCCGCAGGCTACAACAACATTTGAAACAGGAGTCAATCTTGATTCGCGCACGCTGGTACCAGCTACTTTACCGGCTTTTGATGCTACCGATCCTGACACTTACGCTAGGTCCACTTCAGGAACTATCTTTGATAGTTTAGGCAACTCACACGTGTTTACCTTATTTTTTCAAAAGTCAGCGCCAAGTACTTGGGATGTCTATGCGACTGTCGATGGTGCAGTCGATGCTTCGGGTGTGCCCGTTGGTGTTCAATTGGATGGTGGTTCTCCGTTAACGCTGACTTTTGACAGTAATGGGGTTATGACTGGGCCAACCGGTTCAGTAACTGCGTCAGTAGATTTGAGCGCTGTTGCAACCAATCTAGGAATTGCTGACTGGGGTGCTACGACACCACTCGATTTTGATTTTGACATTACCAGCTCTACACAATTTGGTAGTAATTTTGCGGTAAACAAACTGAGTCAAGATGGATTTACTTCAGGCAGGCTCGCCGGCTATGGTATTTCTGATGATGGCACTATCCAAGGTAATTACACGAATGGGGAAAATAGAACACTGGGACAACTTGTTCTGGCTAGTTTTGCAAATCCCAACGGTTTGAAGCCACAAGGAAATAATCAATGGGTTGAAACGGCAGCTTCTGGGTTACCACTGATTGGTGTGCCACTAACTGGGACGCTCGGAGAGATTCAATCGGCAGCAGTTGAAGAAGCAAATGTTGATTTGACGACAGAGCTTGTCAATTTGATTACAGCGCAACGGGTTTACCAAGCAAATGCTAAGACCATCGAAACACAAGATGCTGTATTACAAACACTCGTTAATCTTTAATCAGAATTTATTTTTTATTTGATTTGAGTGATTGAATTTATAGGATTTAGCTATGGACCGATTGATTTACACTGCAATGACTGGTGCAATTCATACGATGACTCAACAAGCAACAACTGCCCATAATTTAGCCAATGTTTCGACTGCCGGCTACCGTGCTGAAGTTGATTCATTCCGCGCAGTGCCTGTTTATGGGGATGGATTGCCAACTAGAGCGTTTGTATTAGATTCAACCACTGGCGCTGATTTTACACCGGGGCCGATTCATCGTACGGGTCGTGATTTGGACGTAGCCGTACAAGGGTCGGGATGGATCGCGGTTCAGCTAGAAAATGGGGAAGAAGCCTATACGCGTCACGGTAATCTACAAGTTAATCCTAATGGATTATTGACTACAACCCAAGGTGGCGCAGCAGTTAAAGGTGAGGGGGGCGCCATTTCACTTCCACCGGATAGTCGTGTGGCAATTGGTAAAGATGGAACGGTTTCAATGATTCCCAATGATCCAAGGGTGACCGCAGTGATTGTAGTCGGTCGAATTAAACTCGTGAATCCACCGCCTGAGCAGCTCAAGAAGGGCCTTGATGGCTTATTCCGGTTAAAAGAGGGAAAAGAAGCGCCAGTCGACCCAAATGTTGTATTAGTTGAAGGAGCGATTGAGGGAAGCAATGTCAATGTTGTGCACGAGATGGTCAATATGATTTCGCTTGCGAGGCAATTCGATATGCAAATGAAAATCTTAGATAGTGCACAACAAAATTCCCAACGTGCCAGTGAATTTATGGTTTATAGCGGTTAATTAGTAGCATTCTGACAGAAAAGGTAAAAAAATTATGATTCGTTCATTATGGATATCAAAAACAGGGTTAGACGCACAACAAACCAAGATGGATGTCATTGCTAACAACTTGGCAAATGTTAGCACGAACGGCTTTAAACGGATGCGACCAGTTTTTGAAGACTTGCTCTATCAAACTATCCGTCAGCCTGGGGCTCAGTCTTCTCAGCAAACACGTCTGCCATCAGGACTTCAAATTGGAACAGGCGTGCGGCCTGTTGCAACAGAAAATATTATGCTTCAAGGTAATTTTTCACAAACAGGAAATACGCGGGATATTGCCATTAAAGGGGAAGGCTTTTTTCAAATCATGTTACCCGATGGTACATTTGCTTATACGCGTGATGGTGCATTCCAGTCCGATGATCAAGGTCAGGTGGTTACATCGAGCGGCTTTGTTTTGCAGCCCCCAGTTTCAATTCCACCTAATGCTACCAGCATTACCGTTGGGCGTGATGGAACTGTATCAGCCATATTGCCAGGCGCTACATTGTCTACCCAGATCGGCAATATTCAGCTTGTAAGCTTCATTAATTCAGCTGGTTTGCAAAGAGCAGGAGAGAATTTATATTTTGAAACCGTCTCCAGTGGGCCACCTAATCCCAATATCCCTGGTACAAATGGGCTAGGTTTACTCTATCAAGGTTTCGTTGAGACTTCTAATGTTAATGTGGTCGAGGAGTTGGTTGAAATGATACAAACTCAAAGGGCCTATGAAATCAATTCGAGATCTATACAAACTTCCGATCAAATGCTTGGTAGGCTAACTCAGCTATAACATCATCAATATGCGAAATCTTATTAACCTCATACTTAGAAGCAATAAGATCAGAATATTGGGATTGATGATAATAATCATCGGGGCAGCGGGTTGTTCATTGCTGACACCCGCTCCAAAGGTTCATCAACCGATGACGATGCAACCTCATCCGGTTCCCAGTATCACACCTAGAGAAGCAAATGGGTCAATTTATCATGTTGCTTACAGCCATCCTACCCAGCGCTATATTCCCTTATTTGAGGACCGCCGTGCTCGTGGAATTGGTGACACAATCATTGTCAATCTCAATGAAAGAACGAATGCCAGTAAAAGATCTGCGAGTAATATCGGGCGAGAAAGCCAAACTAGCTTTTCTATCCCATCGTTTTTGGGATTGCCATTAAAGAAAATCTTTCAAGGTGTAGATCTTGAAACAGAGTCAGAAAATAAGTTTGATGGAAAGGGCGCAAGTTCCAGTAATAACAATTTTACCGGGACCATTACTGTTACCGTGGTTGATGTTTTACCTAATGGAAACTTACTGGTAAGCGGTGAAAAGCAAGTTGGTATTAATCAAGGACATGAATTTATTCGTCTTTCAGGTGTAATTAATCCAATCAATATCATGAATAACACGGTTTCTTCAATCCAGGTTGCGGACGCACGTATTGAATACCGGGGAAGTGGTTATCTGGATGAAGCGCAAACAATGGGTTGGTTATCTCGATTCTTTCTTACCGTTTTGCCATTCTAATCATGCAATAGCTGATTTATTTATCGATTCAAAACCTAACTAAGAGACATGAGTATGTTGATTTTCCGTAGATGGATATTATGGTTTAGTTTAATAAACTGCCTGATTCTACCGAGCTATAGTTTTGCTGAACGTATCAAAGATCTTGCAAGTATCCAAGGGGTGAGGACCAATCAATTGATTGGTTATGGCTTGGTTGTAGGGCTGGATAATAGTGGCGATATGACAACCCAAACTCCTTTTACGGTACAAAGTATTGTAAGTATGCTCGGGCAATTAGGTATTAATTTACCGCCTGGAACTAATCTGATGTTACGTAATGTTGCTGCGGTTATGGTTACTGCAACTTTACCAGCATTCTCAAGGCCTGGTCAGTTGATTGATGTTACGGTTTCATCAATGGGAAATGCTAAAAGTATTCGAGGGGGGACATTATTGATGACCCCTTTGAAAGGAATTGATAATCAAGTTTATGCAGTCGCACAAGGGAATATACTGGTAGGTGGTGCTGGGGGTGCCGCAGCAGGCAGTAGCGTTCAAGTAAACCATTTAGCATCAGGTCGTATCCCCGGTGGTGGTATTGTTGAGCGTGCGGTTGAATCAGCTTTGGGTCAGGGAGAATTCGTGAATCTTGAGTTACATTCCACAGATTTCACGACTGCACGACGGATTACCGAAGCTATTAACCGTATATTTCCTCACGGGACAGCTTATTCTGTGGATGGTCGTGTTATTCAACTTAAGGCGCCGCAGGATGTTAATCAACGTGTTGCATTTATTTCTCAAATTGAAAGCCTTGATGTGACCCCTGCGCAGGGGATAGCAAAGGTGATTGTTAATGCTCGAACCGGTTCAGTTGTCATGAACCAAACCGTAACTTTAGAAGCCAGTGCAGTAGCGCATGGCAACCTTTCTGTCATCATTAACAGCCAGCCGATTATTAGTCAACCGGGTCCTTTTGCTGAACGGGGAGAAACGGTTGTTACTTCACAAGCACAAATTGAAGTTCGCTCGGACGAAGGGAACCTCATGATGGTACAGAGTGGTGCAAATTTGGCCGAAGTTGTGCAAGCGCTAAATACCATTGGCGCGACACCACAAGATTTGTTGGCTATTTTGCAAGCGCTAAAGGCTGCAGGCTCACTGCGTGCAGAGTTAGAAATAATTTAATCGTAATGTTCAACAAGGCTGTTGCATGAAGTTACTAAGCGCATTTGATACCTCAACTCAGTTGGCGATTGATACCAAGGGTATCGATAACCTTCGACTACAAGCAAGGCAGAACGAAGACGAAGGATTGAAACAAACTGCAAAGCAATTTGAGTCATTAATGGTCAATATGATGCTAAGAAGTATGCGAAGCGCAACACCGAAGAACGGTATCTTTGATAGTGAACAATCACAGTTTTATACACAAATGCTCGATCAGCAATTTTCACAAAATCTTTCTTCTCAAGGGATAGGATTAGCGGAAATGTTGGTCCAGCAGCTTAGAAAAGATTCTTCTGGGAATTTGATTGATCATCCAATCTCAGAAGCCGAGTCGATTTTATCATCTATCGAATCAAGTGCTGAAAGAAATGGGTTGATTTCATTGGCGCCAAGCGAACCTAAGGATTTGCCAAATTCGCTGTGGACAAACCCGAAACAGGAGACGAGTAGACCGATATCAATGTTCCAATCATATCAGTCGACAGTGATGCCGTTGGAAGTAAATAAATCAAATGCTTCCAAATCAATGCAATCATTGCAAGGTAAGCCAAATGATTTTGTTAATTTGGTTCAGCCTTATGCGAGAGCCATTGCTAAAGAAACAGGTATTCCAGAGCAGTTTATGATTGCACAGGCAGCGCTTGAAACTGGGTGGGGGAAACATCAAATTCGTTTGTCAGAGAATCAACCTAGCTACAATCTTTTTGGAATTAAAGCAGGAAAAAACTGGAAAGGGCCTGTGGCTGAGGCCGTTACGACTGAATATATTAATGGGGTAGCACAGAAAGTAGTCGATAAATTTCGTGTTTATCGTTCATATGAAGAATCCTTCCGTGATTATGCCAATCTTCTCTTAACGAATTCACGTTACAGTGGGGTACTTAAGACTCAAAGTGCGGTTGCTTTTGCATGGGGGTTACAGCAAGCGGGATATGCAACTGATCCATACTATGCACAAAAGTTAATTAAAATCTTGAATAGTGAAGTATTCCAAATTAATAAAATTCCAAGTTAAAGAGCTTCTAATTGCTTAACTGATGAATATTTTTGCCGTTAACAATACTAGTTGAAATTGATTTAATTGTAATATGCGATAAAGGAACAAGATAATGGGGAATAGTATATTAAATATTGGAGTTTCAGGACTTCAAGCAGCTCAGGCAGCTTTATTGACGACTAGCCACAATATTAGCAATGCGCATACACCAGGTTATAATCGACAACAGGCTATACAGAGTACTAATATTCCTCAACCGGCTGGAACAGGATTTCTTGGTCAAGGTGTTCATATTTCAACGGTGCAGCGAGTTTACAGTGAATTTCTTTATAGCCAAGGATTGCAAGCGCAAACACAGAGTAGTCAGCTAGATAGTTACTATACTCAGATTAAGCAAGTGGATAATCTGCTTGCGGATACGACTTCAGGCCTTACGCCTGCATTGCATAATTTCTTTAAAGCAGTGCACGATGTGGCTTCCAATCCTTCATCAGTCCCTTCAAGGCAGTCCCTGTTGAGTAATGCAGAAGCTCTGGTTGGGAGATTCCAGAGTATGGATCAACGTCTATCGGAAATACGCGAAGGTATCAATAGTCAAATAACTAGTACTGTTGATGAGGTTAATTCATTAGCTAAAGAAATCGCTACATTAAATATCAATATTCAGGCTGCAGAAGGTTCAACTAATGGGCAACCGGTTAATGATATGCTTGATCAGCGTGATACATTAGTCAGGCAACTGAGTGAGCTAGTTAATGTGACGGTTGTACGTCAAGATAATGGGCATCATAATGTTTTTATTGGTAATGGTCAGGCGCTTGTAGTCGGATCGCAGTCAATGGCCCTTAAAGCACTTCCTTCCCCTGATGATCCTGGCAAAATTACTATTGCGCTCGATGCAGGTAATAATACTATTTTATTACCTGAAAAACAGCTACAAGGTGGAAGTTTGGGTGGAATGCTAGATTTTCGCCAGAACTCATTAGATAAAGCACAAAATACACTAGGATTAATTGCAATTGGACTCGCCCAAACTTTTAATGATCAACACCATTTAGGTCAAGATTTAAATGGTGCGCTGGGTGAAGATTTTTTTGAAGTTCCTGAACCCAAAGTAATATCGTTAGCGGGGAATAGTTCAACTTCAACAATAACAGCGAGTATTAGTAGTGTAGGTGATCTTAATACGAGTGATTTTCAGTTCAACTACGACGGATCACAGTATACGTCAACAAGGTTGTCTGATAATGCATCAGTTAGTTCAGCAACGGCACCATCCATAGGTAGCCCGCTTACATTAGGGGGTGTCAGTGTTACCGCTGCAACTATTCAACCCAATGAAAGCTTTGTAATTCAACCTGCTCGTAATGGTGCAAAAGATATAGCAACCGCTATTAATGATACATCTAAAATTGCAGCAGCAGCTCCAATTCGTTCGCAGGCGGCAAGTACGAATACCGGATCAGCCACGATTAGTGCTGGAATTGTAAATCCATTGCCAATTGATCCTGATTTATCACAATCAGTAACGATTAAGTTTCATACACCTTCTGATGGTATGTTTGATGTTACTGGAACAGGAGCGAGTTTGCCTGCCATGAATCAAACCTACACTGAAGGTGCCGATATTAGTTTTAATGGCTGGACTGTGCAAATTAGTGGAGTCCCTGAAGCTGGTGATGAGTTTACGATTTCTCCAAATACAGGAGGTATTGCTGATAACCGGAATGCACTATTGTTAGCGGGATTGCAAACCAAGAATACACTTCAAGATGGGACGGCCTCATTTCAATCAACTTATGCACAATTGGTCAGTCAGGTTGGTAATAGAACACGAGAGCTCGAAGTTACTAGTAAAGCACAGGCTAATTTACTTGCTCAAACAGATCAATCGATACAGGCTTTGTCAGGTGTTAACCTTGAAGAAGAAGCAGCTAATTTGCTACGTTATCAGCAAGCTTTCCAAGCGTCTGGGAAAGTCATTGAGGTTAGTCATTCGTTGTTTGATACCTTACTCAGAATTTAAAAGAACCGATTCAAATTAGAGGAGTTAACCGAGCATGCGCGTAAGTACAAATACCATGTATGATCAAGGAGTGCAATCAATGCTTAAGCAACAAGAAGCTTTATTTAAACTCCAGCAACAAATCTCCGTGGGCAAAAGAATTGTTACGCCATCCGATGATCCAGTAGCGGCTGCACGTGCTCATGAAGTATCCCAAGCTGCTTCGATTAATTCTCAGTATGCTGAGAATCGTGATAAAGCAAAAGCCAGTTTGGGCTTAGTTGAAAGTAATCTTCAAGGTGTCTCAACAATTATACAAAATGTTCGGTCTATTGCTGTGGCTGCGGGCAACCCAATTTTGTCTGAAAGTGATCGAAGGGTAATGGCTGTAGAGCTAAGAGGTCGATTGGAGGAGTTGATCGGATTAGCTAATAGCGCAGATAGCGAAGGTAATTTTTTATTTTCTGGTTATCAGGCGAAAGTTCAACCTTTTGTAAAGAATGCAGGTGATGTTCAGTATGCTGGTGATCAAGGACAACGTCTTACCCAAGTCACGAGTTCTCGTCAGATTGCAGTGAGTGATACAGGTTCAAATATCTTTGAACGAGTCATGGATGGTAATGGGATTTTTACTACTTCAGCAAATGCCAGTAATACTGGGACTGGGATTATTGGTGTCGGCTCGGTAACCGATCCGACCAATTTAACTGGCGATGACTATGAAATAAATTTTCATGTAACCCAAGATCCGCTCACTCTAAAAGATATCATTACCTATGATGTGTTGAATACGACAACAAGTTCTACAATTTCTACAGGAAATACCTTTGTAGATGGAAATATGATTGCTTTTGATGGATTGCAGTTCGATATTAAGGGTAAACCAGCTGATGGCGATCGATTTAAAGTAGAACCCAGTTCTCAACAAAGTATTTTTAAAACGATCGATAATTTAATTAACGTTTTAGAAACGACAACGAATGACCAAAGTGGTAAAACAAATTTAACAAATTCATTGAATACTGCTATGCAGAACCTTGATCAGGGCTTGGATAATGTTTTGAGTATACGAGCATCAGTTGGAGTGAAACTGCAAGAGATCGATGCTTTACAGAGTATTGGAGAAGATAATGCCTTGCAATATGATCAAACACTCTCTCGATTACAAGATCTGGATTATGCAAAAGCGTTATCTGATTTTACAAGACAACAAGGTCTTCTAGAAGCTGCGCAGCAATCTTTTATTCGTATTTCAGGGCTATCACTTTTCAACAAGCTATAAAAGAAACATTTAATGCTATGTTTTATTGAGGTATTGCTGATGCAGATGTCTAAGCCATACCAATAAAACAGCGCTGATGGGAAGCGCTAATAATATACCAATAAAACCGAAAAGCTGTCCAAAAGCAAGCAGAGCGAAGATAACTATAACTGGGTGTAAGCCAATACGGTCTCCCACTAGCCAGGGTGTAACCAGCATACTTTCTAATAATTGACCAGAACCGAATACAACTAAAACCCAGATAATATCTCCCCAATCTTGGAATTGGACCAGCGCAGCAAACGTAGCCAATGACAAACCAACGATCGCACCTAAATAGGGAACGAATACTAAAATTCCAGCAACTAGGCCAATAGGTAAAGAGAATTCTAATCCAGTCAACCATAGTCCAGTTACATAGAAGATACACATTAATAAAATAACAGCTATTTGCCCCCTAAGGAATTCAGCGAGGACTCGATCTGCTTCGCGTGCCATTGGGTAAATCTGTTTCTTCCATATGGATGGGATCCACTCGTTGAGCTCTGTGAGTAAACTGTTCCAATCTCGTAATAAATAAAAGAGTACGACGGGTACCAGTAGTAGATTCATAATGAAATCTAATATAGCCATGCCCCCACTTGTCAGAGAAGGTAACATTTTGGCTGCAATGCCTCCAGCGCTTTTCCAATGTTCAGTAAACGCTTGCTTTAGTACAGCAATATCTAATTGAAGATCAATCCCAAGCGTAGATTTTAGCCATGGGATTCCTGTTTCACGAATTGTTTCAAGATATTCGGGTGTTCGTTCGATCAGCCGCAAAATCTCTCGCTCGAATAAGGGCATCATTACTAGGATTAATGCCGTAAAAATGGCAAGTGATAAAACCATGACCAGAATTGTTCCAACCGTTCGAGAGATATTATGAGTGTTCAACCAAGAAACGAATGGATTACAGATATAAGCAATAACTGCTGCTAATAGAAACGGTGTTAATATCGGACTTAGCAGATAAGTTAAAGAACCAGAAACGGCGATTAGTAGCACCCAAAAAAGAAAGTGACGATCAATAGAATGTTTGGAATCCATTTGCGGTAAAATTACGAATGCAAATAGCGTCACTCTAACTGTAACCAATTGAGAACTCAACTTGACTTCATCTGATTCTAAGTATTCTACTGCTGATCAACTCTCGTATCGTGACGCGGGCGTCAATATTGATGCGGGTAATTTATTAGTAGAGAGAATAAAACCCTTTGCAAAACGTACCTGGCGGCCAGAAATTATTGGAGGGATTGGAGGGTTTGGTGCACTATTTGAAATTTCAAAGAAATATCGACAACCTGTTTTAGTTTCAGGAACTGATGGTGTGGGTACCAAGCTAAAATTAGCTTTCCACCTTAATCGCCATGATCGTATCGGTATCGACTTAGTTGCAATGAGTGTCAATGATATTTTAGTTCAGGGTGCTGAACCCCTCTTTTTTCTAGACTACTTCGCTTGTGGTAAGTTGAATGTCGATATAGCGGCGAAAGTCATAGAAGGTATTGCAGTAGGCTGTGAGCAAGCTAAATGTGCACTTATTGGTGGGGAAACAGCAGAAATGCCCGGAATGTATCCTGAAGGGGAATATGATTTAGCAGGTTTTGCAGTAGGCGTTGTAGAGAAGGACCAAATAATTGATGGAACCTCAATCACTGAAAATGATGTAGTTCTGGGTATGGCCTCAAGTGGGGCGCATTCTAACGGTTTCTCACTTATTCGTAAAATTCTTGAATATCATCCAGTTGATTCAAATTCTAAGCTTGTAGATGATGTTAAGCTCCTAGATGCAATTATGGAACCCACACGTATCTATGTTAAAGCTATACTAGAATTAAAAAACCATATACCAATTAAAGGCCTGGCTCATATCACGGGTGGAGGTCTTCTTGAAAATATTCCACGTGTTCTCCCAGCAAATCTTAGAGCAGTGCTGCATAAGGGTTCTTGGGCCGTACCACCATTATTTACATGGCTGCAAGCACATGGAAATGTTGCTGATGAAGAAATGTATCGAGTTTTTAATTGTGGAATAGGAATGATAATCGTTCTAGCACCGGAATATGTCGATGAAGCTTTGGCAGTGCTTAAAACTTATAATGAAACCGTCTGGCAAATCGGTACAGTTCAACCAAATCCTACAAATGATCAACGTGTATTGATTGTTTGATTTAGGAAATGATGCAGTCGTTGATCATTCTTATTTCTGGTCGAGGTAGTAACTTGCAAGCCTTGATCACAGCAAACTTACCTGTCAAATCAATCGTCGTTATTAGTAACAATCCTTCGGCATCAGGACTAGCAGTTGCTCAGTCGCATCAGATTGCAACGCATGTTATCGACCATCGATGTTATCTGGATCGTGATTCATTTGATGCCGAACTTGCTAGACAAATCGATAGATATCAACCTGATTTAATTGCACTGGCTGGTTTCATGCGTATACTAGGCGATAAATTCATTAATCGCTATCATGGTAAGTTAATCAATATTCACCCATCTTTACTACCGTCTTTTCCAGGACTAAACACCCATGCGCGAGCTTTGGAGCAAGGTGTAAAAATTCATGGTTGTACCGTTCACTTTGTAACGAATCAATTAGATCATGGCCCGATTATTATTCAAGCAGCAGTTCCCGTTTTTCCTGATGATACATCCGATATACTTGCTAATCGGGTCCTAAAGCAAGAGCATTTGGTTTACCCTACCGCAGTACGCTGGTTTTTAGAAAGCCGTATCAAACTAAAAGACGATCAGGTCAAGATATCATCAGCCTTGAATGTGGACCAAACGCTCTATTCACCGACTATTGATTAGAAGTTCTTCTCCCCCCCTGGTTTTCAAAGAGATAATGAGTAGTAGCTATCTACACAACTAGCGTGTAATTATTAAATTCTGACTTTACTATTCATCATGCGCTTAACAACTATTCAACTGGAAATGGCTATTCAAGCTATCAGAAAAATTCTTCCCCTCAATTTTCCTGCCGACATTCTTATGCGTGGATTTTTCCGTGAGAATCCTATGCTGGGGCATAATGATCGAGCCATTATTGCAGAAATTGTGTTTGGTATTTTACGCCATAAGTATTTTTTAGACACACTAGCTGAAAAAGCTACGCCGCGCGCGCTTTTGTTAGCTTATTTAGCTAAATTTCAAGGTATAAATTCACGTGAGTTGATAAGTTTTGCAACCGAGAGTGAAATAAAATGGCTTGCACATGTAAAAGGAGCTCAGATTGCAATGCAGCCGCTTGCAATACAAGCGGAGTTACCCCAATGGTTGATCGAGAAGTTACAAACTTACCTGCCAGATGAAGAGATTTTTAAACTTGGAGTTGCATTGCAACAACCTGCTCCTTTAGATCTGCGGGTTAATACGTTGCTTGCAAAGCGTGAGGAAATACTAACCCAGCTAGAGCAAGCGGAAATAAAAGCAAATGTAATGCCTTACTCACCGATTGGAATTCGGTTAGCAGAAAAAACCGCGATCAATCAACATCCATTATTTCTTGAGGGAAAAGTAGAAATTCAGGATGAGAGTAGTCAATTATCTGTGTACTTACTTGCGCCGCGGCGGGGAGAAATGATTGTTGATTTTTGTGCGGGTTCTGGCGGAAAAACGTTGCTGATAGGGGCACTCATGCAGTCACATGGGCGTATTTATGCATTCGATGTTTCGGATAAACGTCTTAATAATCTGAAACCTAGACTTAAACGTTCTGGTTTATCTAATATTCATCCTATACGTATCGATAATGAGAATGATTTAAGAGTTAAACGGTTAGCAGGAAAAATTGATAGAGTACTTATCGATGTGCCGTGTAGTGGTTTAGGCACATTACGCCGGAATCCAGATTTGAAATGGCGACAATCTCCAGAAAGTATCGAAGAACTAAAAATTAAGCAAAGGGCTATTCTAAACGCAGCAAGTAAGCTATTAAAACCGGGTGGAAGGATCGTTTATGCTACGTGTAGTTTACTCCCAGAAGAGAATGAAGAAATCGTTGAAAGTTTTTTAGCAAATCATACTCAGTTTATAGCGCTAAATTGCGGTGAGTTGCTGGCCCAACAGAAAATACCACTTAATACCGGAAATTATTTACAACTGTCACCCGCTAATCATCATACGGACGGTTTCTTTGCAGCAGCACTTGAACTTAAGAAAAATTAGCTTTTTTAAGTAAAAGAACAGAAGATATTTTAGAAAGACTATTCGTTAATTTTTTTAATGATATTCCTTGATTGCAATTCATTAATGACTTGTTGAACGGAAGTATTCAGATCGGTAATGCTTGTATTAACAGTCAGTTCTGGATTCTCTGGTGCTTCATAGGGAGAAGAAATACCTGTAAATTCTGCGATTTGACCTGCTCTGGCTTTTTTATAGAGCCCTTTAACATCTCGAGATTCACAAATTTCAATTGGGCTATTGCAATAAATTTCAATAAAATCACCTTGCGCAACTAGATTTCTTACTCGCTCTCGTTCTACGCGAAATGGGGAAATAAAAGCAGTTAGCACGATAATTCCTGCTTCCATGAATAGTTTTGCGACTTCACCTACTCGGCGGATATTTTCTACGCGATTTTCAGGAGAGAATCCAAGATCGTTGCATAACCCATGCCGAACATTATCGCCGTCGAGTACAAACGTTTTATACCCGCTTTGATGAAGCACTTCTTCAACAGCATGGGCCAAGGTAGACTTTCCAGCGCCAGAAAATCCAGTAAACCAGAGAATAGCCCCGCGATGGCCATTCAGTAATTCTCGTCGGTGACGAGTTACTGAAGCATGGTGCCAGAGAATATCGCTTGATACTCGGGGTAACGTTGTCATGATTACTCCTGAAATCGTTGAAATGTTATAGCTTAGCTTCCTTAGCGTGTTTCTGAAATTGATTCTTCTGAATGATTGTTGCGCTCTATCGCAAGTTTGTCGAACATTGCTTCAAACATCAGTATCGGGATCTCAATGGAACGTCTCTCAGAAACACGAAAGTTGCCGCCCAAAGGATTGCCGATATCTTTGATTCTTCGGTCATTTTTGATATTACGTTTAACAAATTGCCGGACACGAATGCCCCAGCGTTCCATCATGCGGCGTGACAGTTTTGCAATATACTGACTAATTTCTTCATCAGTGACATAATCTGTGCTCGATAATCGGATATTAACTGCGACTGAATATCTTTTTTCAGCATAATTATTTGATGATTGTTGTTCAATGACATGCACCCAGGAATCAACGCTTGGTCCAAGTTCTTTACAGACCATTTTAACTAATGTTTCAGCTTCTCGCGCAGAATAACTACCCAAGAAAACACCGTAATCATCAGTGGGGAGTAACCCTAAGAAATTGTGTAGATGGCGTAACGATGACATGATATACCATGGATGCTGTGTTAAGTAAAAATAACCGGTGTATATCACTAAGAAACTAAAGAACATAATAGATTCGGGAATGCCCAGATACAAACCCGCTAAGCCAAATGATCCTAGTATTAAGTGAAGCGTACCAATAACAAAAACGGTATCTTCTATCCTAAAACCTGCGTGTAGCAGGATATGATGTAAATGATTATGATCAGGAACAAATGGAGATTGGCGTAACCAAATTCTGCGCAGCATCACAGTTACGGTATCCATAAGCGGAACAGCAAATAGCCAAATCGCTGTTACGGGAGTCATGGAGGCATGAGATCCTTGTGAAAGATCGACCAATAGCCAAGCAAATAAAAAACCAAGGAGCATACTCCCGTTATCCCCAAGAAAGACACGAGCACGATTCTGTGTAGAGTAGCGGAGGTTAAAATATAAAAAACCAGAAATACCTCCAACTAATGCGATAGCAAGCGTGGTGTTGGCCTGATCTCCCCCCAAAAACGCCAAGATACTGATCAGTAGTAGAGTAATCCATGATAGCGTGCCAGCAAGTCCATCAATGCCATCGATCATATTGAGTGCATTGATTCCTCCGATAGTAGCAAACATTGTAAGCGGAATGGCAAATAGACCTAATTCCAGAACTTGGTTATTAGAAATTAATGTTCCAAGCTCGCTGAGTTGTACTCCTCCCATAAAGATCATGATCAGCGCGACTATTCCTTGAGCAAGAAATCTTATTTTATAGTTGAGATGAAAAATATCATCAATGAGACCTATAATGAAAACGATAGCCGCAGCTATTCCAAGTGCTAACCATTTTATCCAGAACTCTGGTTGATTATGGAATAAAACGATTAAAGCAATAGAAAATGCAATGAGTAACCCTATTCCGCCGACAAAAGGGGTCACGGTATCATGTTGCTTGTGGCCACCCGGGTGATCAGCGATGTTATTTGCTAGTGCATAAATTATTGCAAATCGAATACTAATCGCTGCTAATAAAGTTGTTAGTATGAGCAAAAGAATCATTTGTATCATAATCAGATTACCCCTTAAGAATTGATAGATTTCTAATCAGATTGGGGGAAGAACTTAGCATAGATAAATGAAGGAAATTTGAATCCTTAAAACGCACCCGATCATTTTATAATATTATCAATAAGATAGCATTATAAATTTCTTTAGCATACAACAAATGATTGAAATAACTATATTAATTCCTATCAGTAAGGATATCAATTTACGCTATTCTGATGCTATCGAAAGAAGCCAAGCCAAAGTAATGGAAACTAGAATTTTGTATTTTTACATATACCGCAAAATCAGAGAATGCGGCAAATTGTCACACCCGCTAGAGCTAGTATTAAATGACTAATATTTATCAGTCATTTGAATGATTCCCTGCGAGTTTCCCATTTAATAATTCTAGAATCGGGCCTGTTGTAGTGTGACGAATGCGGGTAACACCACCATTACTAATTTTTATTCGATAGAAACCTGAAGATGTGAGATGCACGGTTCTTGCAATGATTGCACGGATAACGCCTGCATGGGCTACGATGAGATAGTGATGATTTTGATTAAGTTTAATAATATCCTCATAGGCTAAATTAACCCGTTGCAGAAAAGTATCTAGAGGTTCAGCGCCTTGCGGCCTACAATTGACAGGGTCTGTGATAAATGCCTGAAATTCTTCTGCGCGATTATTTCTGATTTCGTCATGACTCAATCCTTCCCAAAGTCCAAAGCCAACTTCTTTAAAGCGTGATTCGACAATAACCGGTATGTTAAGTCGCTTACCTAATGAGAGAGCAAACGCATTACAGCGCTGTAATGGAGACGTAATAATATGTGTCCATTTCTGATATTCCCCAACGGAATTCCACATCTGTGACCAACCTTTTTCCGTCAGTGGATCATCGACACGATGACCACGGTAACGTTGACCTCCTGCTGGCTCGCCATGGCGAATTAAATCAACAATGGTATCAGGCATTAACATAATCGGTACTCGTAATGTGGCGTAAATTAAATAGCGCTAAATTTTTGTATGCTTTTATTTGCAATCTATCATAAAGAAATATTGAACTGAAGCAATTGAGTGAGAAGCAATTTCCTTTTAAAGGAGCAGCCAGGTAACCTGTAAAAATAATGTTTACTTTTTAGAGGCTTGATTTGCAGATGTGTTAAGTGTTTAAAAAGGCGTTACTCTTGTGGTTTTTATCATTCTATAAAGAAAAACTGTCGTGTATGATGCAAGTACCCCTAAAGCAAGCCATGCCAAATAGTTGAGTACTGATTGATATATTGATGCTAAATCATCCCGAATAGGCTAGTTAATGAAAAAATTGATTATTATCTGCGGAATGCCGCGCTCAGGGACAACCTGGCTAGGTAAGATATTTGATAGCCACCCTGGAATTTTATATCGACATGAACCCGATGCCGGCGGAAAGCTAAATTTATTACCGCTCTTTACTGAAACCTGGGTTGAGGAAGAACTTAAATTCATTAAACAATTCATTTCCGAGCTTGAATCGCACACGCGGGTTAATCAAGTCAGCAAGTTTCCAATCTTCAAGAAAATTCGTGAAAGTGATATCCATTTTCAAGTGCGTAAAGCCTATCTCACGGCATTAAAGATTGCTTCACGATATTTTGGTAATTTTTCAGCTTATGAAATGCTACCTAATCAATCGGATATGACGATTGTTTGGAAAAGTATTGAATCGCTGGGGCGAATGCCTATAATGGCGCAAGCTGTCCAAGAACTAGGAATTGAAGCCTATTTTATTCACATCATTCGTCATCCGTGCGGGCAACTAAACTCAACATTAAGAGGTCAAGCAAAGCAGGTATTTACAGGGAATTATAATGCTGCTGAAGATGAGCCGCTTTTTAAATTGCTTGCAAGTTCCAGTCAAGCCCAGTTGTACGAGCTAACGGTGTCTCAATTTCAACAAATGAATGCGGAGCAACGTTTAACGTGGAGATGGGCGCTCATGAATGATTTTGCGTTGCGTTTAATGGAAAATAAACCGAATTATTTTAAGGTTCGATATGAAGATATCTGCCAGGAGCCTGAGCTGACTACGAAGGAGTTATTTACATTTTGTAAATTGGGATGGAATGAGCAAACAGCCCACTTTCTTGAAATGAGCACCAAGCAGGATGTGTCTGATTACTATAGTGTTATTAAGAATCCACTTAATTCCGCAAATGCCTGGCGAAAAAAATTGAGTGAGCAGCAGATTAACGATATTTTTGCGGTATCTGAAAAAACGTTGAGCGGGAAACTTTACTTGCCGAGAGATTAAATTTTGTTAGTGAATTGTAATTAGCTAGGTTGTTTTTTTTATGATTTGATTTTCTGAATGACGCGTGTGATTCCTAATATAAGACCACCACACATAATGCCTAATAGAATATTGAATAGTGATGAGATGGCTAAAGTAGATAGACCATTGGTCGAGGAAATAATGGGTTCAATCCAGTGAGCGAAACTGGGTATTCCATGCATCAGAATATTACCGCCCACTAGAAACATTGCTACGGTTCCAGCGACCGATAAAAACCGCATTAACCAAGGTGTTGCATTGAGAAGAAACTGCCCGATGATGGTGAGTGTAGCGTTGCGCTTTTCCTTTAGCCAAAGCCCGAGGTCATCTAATTTAATAATGACTGCAACTAACCCATAAACCGCAATCGTCATGACCAATGCGATGGCGATTAGTACGCCGATACGTGTCATGAGCGTCTCATTCGCGACGATACCTAACGCAATCACTATTATTTCAGCTGACAGAATAAAATCGGTACGGATAGCTCCCCTGATCTTTTCGCGCTCATAGGCAACTAAATCAATAGCAGGGTCAGCGATAGCTTTGGATAATGCTTTTTTATGCGTTGTTTCCTCTACTGCATCATGCAGAAATCGGTGTGCAAGCTTCTCAAAACCTTCGTAGCAAAGATAAGCACCGCCAATCATCAGAAGTGGAGTAACTAACCAAGGGAGTAAAGCGCTAATCAGTAACGCTGCAGGAACTAAGATTGCCTTATTCCAGAATGAGCCTTTTGCAACTGCCCACACCACGGGTATTTCACGGTTAGCTTGAATGCCCATGACTTGCTGCGCATTAAGCGCAAGATCATCTCCCAGTACCCCCGCTGTTTTTTTAGCGGCGAGCTTACTTAGTACAGCAATATCGTCTAAAACACTCGCAATATCATCGAGGAGTGCGAGAAGGTTTGCAGTTGTCATCGAGGTTAATCAATAGGATTTCGAAAAAGCTTAATTTTGGTAACGACATCAGATAAACACCTCGCTATCGTTAGCGAGGTGTCAAACATTCCTGGTTATACAAGAATTATTTATACCAGTGGCGCACCGGTCATTTCATGCAGACGTGCAATCGTTTCACCATCCAACTCAAGGGCCTGAGCTAGATTTTTTAAATAATCTTTTTCTGCATCAGTGTTAATATCGATTGCAAACAAAGATGCCGCATAAACTTGCGCCCCGACAACTTGATTAGGAACAGCAGATACTAGATTTTGTAAATCGAAAGGTTTACTCAATTCGTCTTGAATGAATTTCTTTTCATCATCAGAAATTCCGTCAACCCCAGCTTTCCCAAGAATTTTATCCATTTCTTGTTGATCAAGTTGCCCATCAGCTTTAGCAGCATTGATCATTGCGCTGAGTACCAGTTTTTCTGTTTCAGCAGAGCTCATCGATGCAATATCTTCATTCGATAAGAATTTTGATAATAATCCCGATTCGATATCTGCGGATTGGATGTTTAATCTTTTCTGGAGCGCATTGATTGCCAGGGTACCCAGCATAGCTAAGACGCCTCCACCCATGGCTCCTTTTACAGCAGCAGCACCTCCATTTAATAGTGCACCAGCGATAACCCCTAAGCTACCAATTCTGCTGCCAGTCATGTTGCCAGCTTGTTTTGTTCGAAAAAAATTCAACACAAAATCCCATACGCCACTTGCGGTTTGGGACTGTTGAGAAGATTTGATGATGTGTTCTAGCTTTGAGGTTCCTTCATTCGCTAATACTTTTATTAAGCGACCAACAATATCTCCATAACTCATTTTTTTTCCTTTCTGTGAATTGAGATGGCTTTATCTATAGCAATTGCATGAGATAAAGATGAAAAGATTTCTGATGATTTGTGATACGTGCCAGGGTAATCATACCAGTATTTTGGGAAGTCATAGCGCAACTCAGTGAATGAAGACAAAGGTTCACTATAAGAATTTCTTTTAAATGAGTTGACTAGATTGCCAGCACTTGAGTTATGCAGTGCATGACAATCCTATGATAATGAGGGATTAAAAAAATCATTTTGTCCGCTTGAAAATGGTAGGCGCATCCCTATATTACAAGCAGTACTCGTTATTACATACGATCGTTGATGATGAGTATTTGGAGATGCTCAGATATGTTCAATGGCACTATAGCATCAGGATATATAGGAAATTTTAATTGCAGGTAATTTGCATATTTATAATTGGAGATAATGAATTATGGCTATTACACGTTATGAACCATGGGGATTATTAACACAACTTCAAAAAGAGTTGGAGCAAATGCGGAGTGATGTGGCTGGTGATGGTTCTTCTGCTACCGCAGAATGGGCGCCTGCTGTCGATATCAAAGAAGAGTCAGATCGGTTTGTTTTACATGCTGATCTGCCAGGTGTGAAACCAGAAGAAATCGATGTCAGTATGGAAAATGGTGTATTGACCATCAGAGGCGAGAAAAAAACTGAAGCAAAAACTGAGAAAGAAGGCTATAAACGAATTGAACGGACTTACGGTTCATTTTATAGGCGTTTTAGCCTGCCTGATACAGCAAATCCAGATGCAATTTCAGCTGTTTCTAAACATGGCGTACTGGAAATTACCATTCCAAAACGTGAATCGGTACAGCCTAAGAAAATCAGTGTGGCAGCAGTAGAATAATTAAGTTTATTACTTTTAGTAAA
>ERZ724526.330-NODE-330-length-28130-cov-5.183295_pt1 | contig 28130 bp, 12 predicted proteins | sample MGYA00376059_ERZ724526 | MGnify/ENA primary metagenome ERZ724526 (study PRJEB28724, sample SAMN07190883) | activated sludge metagenome | isolation source: activated sludge of sewage treatment plant in Hong Hong | place: Hong Kong | collected 2016-03-17 ...
CACCGGGTGTTCGGGGTACCGCCGCCTTCAGGCGGCGATTTATTTATTTCCCCCCCCTTTTTTGGTGCGCCGCCTTCAGGCGGCGATTTATTTATTTACCGCCCATGAAGGGTTCATTTTGATGCGCCGCCTGAAGGCGGCGGTACCCTGGGTGTTTTATTGAACTGCGCGAACGAACGCGTCAATTTTGTCTTTATCGAGTTTGCGCTTCAACACGTCTGCTTCGCCCCGGCTCTTGAACTTACCCACGCTGATGGAAAAATAGGGAGAATTCGGGAAACGCACAATTTGGGCGCTCGAGTATCCGGCCTTGTGCAGTACATTCAACTGGCTTTGCGCCCTGTTTTCCATCAGGAAAGAGCCTGCCACTACGTGATACGAATCGCGGTCGCCACTGCTGATCGTTACAGTTCCAGCCGCAGGAGGAGCCATATTTACTTTATCGTCCGGCTTCTTTTCAGGGCTTGCGCTGTTGATCTGCCCGTCGACATATACCATAGCGGCTCCCTGTACACCTGCCAGTATCCGGACTTCCGTTCTGCGGTTGCGGGCATGTTCCTGTTCCGTGCAGGTGACGCCGTCGCGGCATTTATTGCGGGGTTCGCTTTCTCCGTATCCCACCGGGCGAAGGCGCGAACGGTCGACGCCTTCAGAAGCAAGGTAATCGACTACGCCATTGGCGCGGCGCTGGCTGAGTTGCTGGTTGTAGGTGTCGTTGCCCCGGCAGTCGGTATGACTGGCCAGTTCGACCTTGATGCTCGGGTGTTGCTTCATCAGCGCGACCATGAGATCCAGGTCCTTGCGGGCATCCGGGCGCAGGGTAGCGTCGTTAAAGTTGTAGTAGATATTGGGCAATTCGATCACGGAACCCGGAAGCAGCGGGGCGACTGAAATATTCTGCATGGTCAACTGGTTGGGCAGCCAGCCTTCCGTATCAATCTCAGTGCTTCCGATAATCCGACCGGCCTGAAACAGATCCAGTTTATATTTAGTGTTCGGGCTCAGGTAGTGATCCACCATGCCATTGGCATCTGTAACGACTGTATCCTTAGCGCCTGTAGTCTTGTTGGTCAGCACCATAACGGCACCGGCAAGCGGAGCATTGGTTACATAGTTGAATACCGATGGATTCCATTGCAGTTTATTGCCGGTTGGTGTTTTTTCGAGTTGGATAGCCACCTCATTGCCCGGCTTGGACATCTGCACCCTGATCTGTTTCGTTTGATATCCCTTTTTAGAGACGCTGATCGCGTAGTTACCGGGTTTGACCTCTGTCAGGAAGCGTCCTTTGGAGTCCGTCTCGCCATTGATCCCTTTATCCGGGGGCATAGCCTTCATTACATCCTGTCCGTTGATATTCTGGATAGTGATCATATTGCCATCTTCATCCCGACCGATCACATTATTGGCGTCGTAATTCAGCAGTTGAACTGCGGCAAGGCTGATGGGGGCGCCGGAAGACTTATCCGTAACAAGAATTTTCACATCCAGATCACGGTCGGGCACGCGTTTATTCTGGAGCAGATAATCGTCCAGGTTCCCATTCTCGGTATGAAAACTGAAAACATCATCTGCACCCGCTCCGCCGTTGCCGCTGGTCGAATAGTAACCATTGATCTTGTTCAGGTCGACAATCAGTCCGAAATCATCACCCGGTGTATTAAAAGGAGCACCCATGTTGATGGGTTTAGTCCACTGCGTGCCTTCGGGAATGACATAATACAAATCGAGGCCGCCCATGCCGCCACTGAGTCCGTCTGAAGCATAATACAGCGTATTATCGGCATGAATAAACGGGAATGCCTCGTTGCCGGAGGTATTGACGCCGGGACCAAGATTCACCGGTTCGCTCCACGACTCTCCGACGCGATAGGACACGTATATATCCATACCACCCGACCCGCCGGGGCGATTGGAGGCAAAGAACAGTTTATCGCCGTCGATGCTGATCACCGGATGGCAATCTGCGTAGCCTTCATCATTCACCTGAAAAACGGGCGTGGGTGTGCTCCATACCCCTCCTTCCTTTTTGGAAGTGAAAATACGCATCATCAGGTTGCCGTCTTTGCTCAGTTTCTCGCGGCCATCGACAATAATGTTCCGGGAGATATAAATGACTTCGGCGGTGCGGTCGAAGCAAACCGGGCCTTCATTATATTCGGAAGAAATTTCTTTCGAAAAGGGCTCGGCAGAGGCCAACGCGCCATCCGAATCGCGTCTGGCACGAAGGATAGACGTATAGGGCTGCTTGTTTTTATCGGTCAGTTTTTTTAATCCGGCGTTGTTGGTAGAAATGAACACGATGCCATCTTCATAAAACGTCGGGCTGAATTCCAGTCCTTTCGTGTTGATGGCGCTTTCGTTTTTCACCTCTACGGTAACCGGTTCGGTTTCCGACTGGGCCGATAAGTAGCCGAAGGTCAGACCAAAGGCTATTACAGATAGTATATGCTTACGGGCTTTCATGATTCCCATGATTTTTGAGAAATTTGATTACTGCTGATTGCGTGCCAAAGAATTAAATGGATATCAGAGGAAAAAACGGGGGCTGAATACGTTTTTCTTCTTGCTTTTTTTCAGATCTGCCTGCAGCAGCAATTCGATCGAGCCACCATTGTAATCCTTCAGATCGGAAAGGGTAAAGTCATATGAAGCGCCTACTCCTACCTGCGGTGTGGCTTGCCAGAAAACCAGCAAATCGACTGATTCGCCAGGGCCGTTACCGCCAAGGCGATAGGAAATACCGGCAGTTACTTTTTGACGGATATCCAGATTGACATTCAGGTCGGCATCAACCGGCGCGTTGCTTACATATTTGATCAACACGGCCGGCATGAGGTTGATATCTTCACTAAGCGGAAAAATACCGCCTGCCACGCCGTAAAAATGCCTGTATTCCTTTGCAGAAACCGGGTTCAACGCCGAGTTCAGGCCGATAGCATTGGAGTAGATACGAGGTACTGAAAAGCCGGCAAAATATCTTTCCATAAAAATGCCGTATATCCCTGCGCCTACGTTTCCATAAAAATCATTGACCCGCTGGTTGTCGAGCGAGGGATCGCCGATAGCAAAGGGCTGTGCATCGTCGAAAGCCATACCCAATGAGCGCAGAGAACCCTGGATGCCTACACGCAACGATACGTTTTCCATGGCCACCAGGTCGTAGGAATAGGCAACCGAAGCGTGAAAGTCGCGTTGCAAACCTATTTTAAGGTAGGAAAGCGTGGCGCCGATACCAACGCGCGGCGTGAGAAACGGCGAGTTAAAACTCAACAGGCCCGACTGAGGCGCTCCGTCAAATCCAAGCCACTGGCTGCGAAAAATACCGGTAAGGGTAGGTGTGCCCCGGGCGCCGGCATAGGCAGGGTTGTACAGCAATTTATTGTACATGAACTGCGTATACTGATGGTCCTGCTGGGCATTGAGCCGGATACCGGCTGCAACTATAATGAGTAAGAATAAGAGTTTTTTCATCTGAACTGATATGTTTAGAAGGTTGAGAAGGGTTGAGCGGATGAGGAAGGCTGAGCGAAGGTAAAAACCCAGCCTTCCTTTCCATGCTCAACTGCACGGTCAACGGAATATTTCCACAAAACCTTTAATGACCGGTTCGTTGGCGCCCGGTCTGAAAATGTAGAAGTATACGCCATCGGGCAGGTCTTTGCCGGGTTCGCCGTTGAGTGTACCCTCCCATCGTTTGGCAGGGTCGTTGTTGTCGTACCCTTCCATTTCATATACCTTATCACCCCACTGGTTGAAGATCACGATCGAGTTGTCGCGATACAGGCCGGAATTCAGACAGGGAATTTCGAGCCAGTCGTTTGCCACATCGCCGTTCGGTGTGATGATATTGGGAATAAAGGAGCAACTTTCATTGCTTACCACCCTGATGGTGACAAGTGCCATATCGCACAGATCGGGGCACGATTTGGAACAAACCTCATACAGGAAGGAATATACCCCACCCTCTTCAGGCGCCTCGAAAGAAAAAGTCCCGTTGCCGAGGTTGGTCAGGCCATTCAAATCACCCACCTCTGTGATGCTGTAATCGGAAAATGGCACCAGGATGTCGTTATCCAGGATGTTGAACGTGTCCGTCGTTCCGGGATCGATAAAGAGGCCCGTGTCGTCGACTGCATCCGGCGCGCTGGCCAGGTTCACCGTAACCGAACCTGCCGGAATCTGGCAGCCATTGATGGTTGCAGAGGCGGTATAAACCCCCTCGTTGGCTTCAGCGAAGCTCGGGATCAATATCTGGTTGGTCGTCGGGAATTGCCCCTGCGGACCGGTCCAGGTATATGTTGCACCGGGCAACGAGGTGGCCGTAATGATCACGGTATCATTCAGGCAGCCCAATTGCGGAACAGCAGTCAATATCAATTCAGGGAATCCCTGCACCTCAATTGCGACCGAACAGGGCGTGGTATTGCCCGACGAGTCGACAGCCGTAAAGATCAGAGTGTCCAGGCCAATAGCCATAACACTGCCCGGCGCCATGCCGGCCGTCTGGGTGTATGATTCCAGTCCGCAATTATCAAATGCCGGCGGTTGGTCGAATTCCAGCATTACACCGGTACATCCGCTTACCAATTCCACACTGAACAGGAACTCGTCTGGGTCGGAGATGATGCTGCCGCCTATGCTGACAACAACGGGGCCATCCGGGCAAGTGACCTGCGGCGATTCGTTATCCACCACCATAATAGTGAACGAAGCACTGACAGACATACCCAAAGAATCGACGGCAGTATAGGTCACTGTGGTTGTACCAAGGTTGAAGGTATCGCCAGGCGCATAGTTGGAAAACAGGGTATCCACCGCACACAAGCCCACCGGTGTAGGCGGCGTCCAGGTTGCCGATTGGGCACAGCCATTCAGTATCTGGTTTTGCGGTACATTGTCAAAACCGGGTTGCTGGTTGGCAATGATCGTAACCTTGAACATACAGGAATCGTAATTCCCGCTGGCATCCTGAACGTAGTATACAACTTCCGTTGTGCCGTTCAGGAATACGCTTCCCGGCAGTTGGGAAGAGGTGATGACCAGTTCGTCCTGCGGCGTACAGTTATCTGTCGCCGTAGGCGGATCCCAGGTCACCGTTTGCCCGCACGGGCTGGCATTAATGGGTGGAATATCAAGCGGGCAGTTGTTCAGTTCGGGTGCTATCTGGTCGAGAGCGACGACACTGAACGTGCAAATCGTAGTGTTGCCTGCAACGTCGAGGGCAGTGTAGGTCACCACTGTTGTGCCTGCCTGGAATACCGAACCCGGAGCGAAATCGGCTCCGAAGGTATCCAGTGCACAGTTGTCTGTAGCGATCGGTATATCCCAAAATACGATGGTATCACACTTGCCGGGAGGCAGCGCGATGAGCCTGTCGAGGGGGCAACCGAGGATGATCGGCGGAACGGCCTCCGTCACCGTTACCGTGAAACTACACGTTGCCGTGTTGCCTGCGCCGTCCATAGCCGTGTATACGACAGAGGTGACACCGATTCCAAAGAAATCACCCGACTGAAACGCCGAGGTTGCCGTAACGTTTGCAGTGCAGTCGTCGGCAGCCGTAACATTGGACCATACCGGGAATGCTCCGCAGGTATCCGCTGCAGCAGACATCAGGATAGAATCCGGACAGGAGATGGTCGGTGGAACGTCGTCGAGGACCGTAATGACGAATGAACAGGTGGCGCTGTTGTTGAAATCGTCCAGCGCTTCGAACATAACCGTCGTATTACCCGGAGAAAAGGTATCGTTGGAGGCAGCCGATCCGATCAGTTGGATGTCCTGGTCGCAGTTGTCGAATGCAGTAACAGCAAATGGCACTACCGCCGTACACCCTGCACCGCCGTCGGGGGCAACCGTCAGGTCGTCGGGACAAACAATAACGGGCGCAGCCGTGTCCTGTACCGTCACCAGGAAGTTACACATGGCTGTATTGCCCGATCCGTCAACTACGGTGTAGATCACCAGCGTCTGGCCAACCGGGAAAATACTGTCCTGATTATAATTGGATGTAACCGTCAGGTCGGTCTGGCCACAGGCATCCGAGGCCAACGGATCTTGCCAATTTACCATTTTGGAACAGGCAAATCCGGAAGCGACATCCGTAACGTTGGGCGGACAGATGATTTGGGGCGGGTTATTCTCTACCACGTTGATCGTAAACGAGCAAGTGGCAACATTGCCCGCACTATCCGTTACGGTATATACCACAACGGTTGCTCCGACATTAAAAACGTTGCCTGCCGGGTCGCGGAAAACAGAGTCGACACCGCTACAGGCATCTGTTGCCGTAGGCAGCGGGACGTTTACATTGGCATTACATTCATTGGCTACCGCGTCTACCGTGATATCGGCCGGGCAAGTTACATCCGGCGGAGAGGTATCGTTCCCCTGCTGGAAGAAGCCGTTTACCGTAACAACCGGTACCGTATTGATCGAGCTGTTGATCGCTTCGATAAAGCCGAAAAAGCCGATATCGGTAGTGGCTGCCGGATTCAACACTGTAAAGTACAGGGTGAAAAAGGTTCCGCCGTTTGGAATTTGCGGCCAGTTGCTGCCGGGTCCACCGGCAAAGAACGACAGCATGCCATCCGACGTGGTATTGAAGTTGAAATCGCCGGGCGACAGGTTAAGACCGGGAAAATCGTTATCCACTGTATCAAACTGGAGCACCGTTTGGTCCCAATTCACATTGAACTGCAGGCCGACGATATCTTCCCAGTTTTCTACAAAAAGGTTAACCGCGATTTGCGCTCCGGCGCCCTGGCAATCGACACCGACCGTATCAATCAAAAGGGTCAGTGCGCCGTTGGCGTTTACGGTAACGGAAAAAGAGCAGGTGCTTGTATTACCTGCCTGATCGGTTGCGGTATAGGTAACAGTAGTAACTCCAGGGTTAAAAAGGCCGTTGGCATCTCCAGATCCTTGTCCCGGGGTTGCGCCGGTCTGCACATATGCAAGGTTAACGTTGCCGCCGCAGTTGTCGAGCAGTGCCGTCGGTTCCAGGTCATTTACCTGAACATTTGAGTTGCCGTTTGGCAGGTCGACCGCCACATTTGCCGGGCAGGAAAGGATCGGCGGTATATTGTCTACCACACCCACAGAGCCGTTGATCCAGTTTGCCGGGATCTCTTCCGGACTGCCGGAAGCGTTGGAATAAGCCTCCCGCACACTTGGCACATCGCCGAAAACAATCCCGGAGTTGGTGCCTCCGGCGCTGATCACATTCAGGTTGAGGGTAAACAATACAGCGCCCGGTGGCAAAGAAGTGCCTTCAGACGCGTTTGTTGTCCAGAGAAACGACAAGAGACCGTTGGCGGTTTGGGAAGTGCCAAAGTCGGATGCTGAAAGTTGCAGCGCGGGGTTAAAGTTACTTACAGAACTGAACTGGAGTACCAGTGGGTCCCAGCCCATTGAAAACTGGAGCGAACCCAGCGAGTCAAAGTTTAGCGCTGTGATATCGATGGAGACCGTTTGGTTGCAGGAAGTAATAGCATTCGCTGCAATAATTGTCAGGGTATCGCTTGTAATAGATAATTCAACCGTTACGGTAAACGAGCAGGTAGAGGTAATTCCGCCGACATCAGTTGCCGAATAGGTTACAGTTGAAAGACCGATGTTGAACGGCGCGCCACTTGCATCCGGGTCGTTGGGAGCATTGGCAACAGACGCGCCGGCTGACGACCAGCCGACGTTTGCCACAGGAGCACAGTTGTCAGTGATGCTTTGCGGTGCAATGCCATTCACCGGAACCGCTCCACCGCCTTGTACCGTGACATTGGCCGGACAGGTGATCGTGGGACCTTCATTGTCGATGGGTTTTATCCCGCCGGACATGGCCATAAACGACAAAATATCGCCACTTTCATTGGCGACTTCGATGACTGCCGGGGCGTTGACAAACATGACAGGGGCAAAAGGACCGCCAATTCGGCGGAAAGCCACTGAAAAAACAACCGAACTGTCGGGAGCAGAGCCTCCGTTGGAATTGGTCCAGATGAATGTCATCTTCCCCTGGTTAATAAATGTCACCGTGTCAAAACCCACATCAACACCGGGTCCAAGAAACACCGGGTTAAGCGGCGTAGTGTAGGCATAATCCAGGCGACTCGTGTCCCACATCAGCGTGAACTGGAACGAGCCGATACTGGTAAAGTCGGACACGCGTACCGGCACCAAAAAGGTGTCAGATGATGCACAGTCCACTGAGACTGTATCTGTTTTTAGAATAACCGTCTGTGCCGATGCTTTATTTGAACAAACAAGCGATGCAAAGAAGATTAGGATTAATAGAATATTTCTCATGGTTTTAAAATTAAAAGCCCTTCCCCGGCGCTTCTCCAAAGGTATGTGCGCAGCACATTTCCTTCGGAGAAGCAGGAGAAGTTGTTTTATTAATCAATCAAAATCATCTTTTTGCGATCGCCATGCGTCGGCGTTTCGATCTCGTAGTAGTAGACACCGGGTGCGCCGAACTCTTCACGGCGGAAGTTCAACTCGTTGTACCCTTTTTCAAAGTTTCCTACCACTGTTTTCACCAACTGGCCCGATGCGCTGAATACGCGGAAGGCGGCGCGACCTGCTTCCGGAAGGCGGAAGCCGATAGTAGTGGTCTGATTGAACGGGTTCGGCTGGTTCTGGTACAGCGCAAAGCTGGCGGCTTCGCTGCCTGTTTGCGGCTGGATGAACTCGAAGTCGAGTTTCATCGTATTACCGTCGCGGTCGTATGCTTCGGTGCGTGTGATTTCAGAACCCGGGCGCAACACTTCAGACAATGCAGAACCACTCCGCAGTACTTTGAATTTCAGCGTAAAGAGCACTTCGTTTTCCGCAACGGTCAGCGGTTCCGCGCTTACCCACAAGGTAGTCAGCATACCGGCATTCAGGTGCGTGGTTCCGAAGTTGGCATCGCCCAGTTCAGGCAATACGCCTGGAACGATACCTTCCAGTTCAAATACTTTCGGATCGAAGTTGATGGTCAACTGATAACCGGAGCGATCGACGAAATTAGCGGCGGCCTTGAAAGGCACCTCAATCGTCTCACCCATGCGGTAATTGCGATCATCGAGACGGAGGTGGAATGTTTCGGCGCGGTCGTCGATATCATCGTTGGTAAAGCTCGGGTTGATGCTGCCGTTTACGTCGCCCATACGAACTGCCACAAAGTCGTCGTCGAGGAAGTCAACATTGACAGGCATGTGGCTGATGCTCTCCGGGAAAGGAACGCTCAGTGGGTTCGGCGACGGGAACATATACGATTTAGGTATAAACTTCCAGTCGGGCGAACCGGTAATGTGTTGCTTGGTTCCAAGCGCCACTTCCTGAATGCGCGCATAGTCAAGCAGCGACAGGTTGCCTTCACCACTTACATCTGCAGCAACAAACTGGTACGGCGAGGTCAGCGTCTGGATCATGAGTACGTGGCGCTTGATCAGCAGCACGTCACTACCTGTCAGACCGTCGTTGCCGGCGGTTTCCTTGAAACACTTCACCGTCGTATTGGCATTATCCGGCACGCCGAACAGGTAGGTACCTGCGAGGCCGGTCGTCTGGTTGGCTGTCACAGTGCCCGTGAGCGATACATCTACACCCGGCACCGGTTGTGTCGGCGTTTTCCATGTTTGAATATCGCCGCCGATTTCAAGATCGGGAATGGCGCAGGTAATTTCTACAGAGCCATCAACAAGGTCAATCATGCCGGTAACGACATCGACGCCACTGCTATCCTGGGTAAACTGGAGGCTTACCGGAGCATTCGCAACGACAACCGGACTGGTAGAGCCCACCGCAGCAGTGCCGAGAAGCACATCAATATTGAACAAAACAGTTCCATTGGGCAATGTCAGAGTCGTGTCGAACCAGAAGATACCGAGGTTGTTACCTGCCAGCAGGTTGGCGCTCAGGGCATCGTCGATTGCAGCGTTAGCACTGCCGGCCGTCAGACCGAGAATCAGACCGACATTTGGATCGCTGATATGCAGGGTGTAGGAGAACCCGGTTACATCGATGAAGTTGTCGACCGTTACCGGGATAGATACGATTTGATCCTGGCATCCGTCGGCGCTACCGACAGTCAGCGTAATCTTGGCTCCCGGCTCAACAATCGCCGTATCAACCTGCAAACATCCGTTCAGTACATCGACTACAGTGACGGTGTACGTTCCGGCGGCGAGGCCGCTGATAGCATTGGTGGTATCGCCGGTGCTCCACTCATAGGAGAAGTTTCCTGAACCACCCGTGGCCATTGCCATGGCAGAGCCGTTGTCCGAACCGAAATAGGATTCCGGTGTACCGGTTGTGGTCAGAGAGAAGCCTGCATTTACGCCAAGCATGACATTCACATCCACGGTGCAGAAGTTGGAATTTCCGTTAACGTCTACAACAGTGAGGGTTACGGAGTTCACGCCCAGGTCCTGGCAATCAAAGGTAGACTGGGAAAGGACCATGGTATCGATTGCGCAGTTATCGGTGCTGCCGAGGTCAATATCGTCGGCCATGATTGTGGCTTCGCCATTGGTGCCCAGCGAGATCACTACATTGTTGTTACAGATAACGGTTGGAATACTGTTATCCACCACATTTACGATAATGGAATCCATATTCGAGTTGCCGCAAGCGTCAACTGCCGTGAATTTGATGTTATAGATTCCAACGGCGTAGTCTCCGCTGATATCAAGTCCGCCGTCTCCATGAGGTGCCGTATTGGTCACATCTATTATGGAGTCCGGCTCGCAGTCCGTCAGGTATTGCCCTATGTTGAGCGATACGGGTACGAGACAGCTGAGGTTCGGCGGGAAATCGGCTGAAGAAACTGTTATGGTATCCGGCATGCCCAGGAATTGCGGTATTTCGTTGTCCACAATCCTGATCTTGCGTGTGTGAACCTCTGTATTGCCGCAATCATCTACTGCCGTACGGGTGCGCACAACTGTGTAGGTGAACTGTCCGCAAGGGCCCTGCGCAATATCGATAGTATCCTGCTGGAGGGTAACCACGATGTCTTGCGTGCAGTTGTCGGTGGCCGTTATCAGGGACGGGGCGGGAAGACCTTGTGCACAGCTGATCGTGTCGTCTGGCGGATAGGCGCTCAGTACTGGTTTTACGGTATCCTGAACACTGAATATTTGTACACAGGTAGTCAGGTTATTGGCCTGGTCAAGCACCTTCCAGGTACGGTAAACGAAGTAGCAGGTATCGCCGCTTCCGGCATGGATTGAATCCATACTGGTGATGGAACTAACGGTACAGTTATCGGTAGCGGTTGCCGTGCCTTGTAATGCCGGCGCAATATCTGTCGTACACTGCACTTTTTTGTGCGGCGGGCAGGACGTGATTTGCGGGAATACATTGTCCTGAACGATGATATAGGTCTGACAGGTCGACTCGTTGCCGGCCTCGTCTTTAACATACAGTTTCACAGCGTGCTGCGTAACACCGTCTGCGTCGTCGCAATCGAACGTTATGCTGTTCGTGATCGGACCAAGCGGGTCGAGCCGCTGAATTTGCAGCATCAGGTTCTGTTGTGCGGTACAGTTGTCCGAACTGTTGGCATTGATATTTGCCGAAGTTACCGTAACCGTTCCGGAGGATTGCAACGCCACGCTGACACCATTGATACATGCCGCGATCGGGTTGGTACCATCTTTTACAATCACTGTTATGACATGGGTTGAGGAATTGTTATTCCCATCCTTAGCCGTAAATTGAAGGATATAGGTGCCCTTCAACAGCACTTCTGAATAATTGGCGCCCTGTCCGGTTCGCGAATTGGTGATCATCAGCGTTGTGGAATCACAATCACTGACAAAAGGTTTGACATTGAACGAGACGGTTGCTTTGCAATCCAGATTATTCAGGTCTGTGACCACAGTAATGGTATCCGGTGTAGCCGCTGCAAATACTGGAGCCTGCGTATCCTGAATAGTCAGTATCTGTGTGCCGGTAGAGGAGTTGCCGGAGTCGTCCGTAGCAATCCAGGTGCGGCGAATCGTATACTTATAGGCATTGGTAAACGCCGTCGTATCCTGCTTGTACGAGATGGCAACGTTTTGGTCGCACACATCGACGGCAGTGATATTTGCCGGCGCAGGGATTGTTGCACAAGCCTCCAGGGTTACATTGGCCGGGATGGGCGACAGAACGGGCGCCGTGATGTCGTGTACCGTAACAGGCGTAACACATTGCGCAACGTTGCCGGCGACATCTGTCACGATGAGGGCCACATTCGCAGGCGTGTTCAGATTAGCGCAAGTTAACACCGCCGGATTCAGCGTCAGCGTAACGGGTCCGCACATGTGCTGATCGAAGCTGCCGTTGTTGATCTGGTTGATCGCCAGGGCAAAATCGCCAGCCGGAGTCAGGTTGACAGAGAACGGCGGTTTACAGTTGGCGATCGGAGGAATGTTATCCAGGAAAATCTGAACGCTTTGCAACTGCGTCGTTGTATTGTTCTGCGGGTCGGTGTACGACCAGGTAATGGCATAGTTGCCGTTGGGAATAATGTAGCGCGGCGGTCCGCCAGGTACCAGCGGAGGCAGGATGCCCAGCACTGACACGGAAGGCGTTCCGTAGATCGTTACGAACATATTGCCATTGCAGTCGGTAGCCGAAGGAGCATCCACGGTGTCTTTACCGCAGAAACTGGTGATATTCGGCAAAATCGGCAAATCCGGTACCGGTGCATCGCCGTCGAACAGGGTCACCGTGAAGGTGCAGGAGTCGGCCAGGTTGTTCATCTGGCTGTCCGTAGCCTTGATTTTGACCACAAACATTTGACCTGCCTGAACAGGGCTTACTACGCTGGAGAGTACTGTGCCGGAAGCAGGTATTTGTGTCAGTGTAACATTGTTGGGGCAGTTATCCGTCACCTGAACCCCGTTCAGGTAACTCGGCACCAGTGTAACACCGCTGCAACCAGAAGAAATGGACAGAGTCTGTGCACCCGGACAGTTAATATCCGGTGCCTGGGTATCCACTACTTTTACCGTAAAGGAGCAAACGGTGGTATTGTTTGCAGCATCCGTGGCCGTATAGGTCACCGTTGTGTTGCCAACCGGGAAGAACGTGGTGGGATGGACGCTGAATACCGGCGGGTTCACATAGACAAAAGGAGCAGATACGTTGATGGCACTTTGTACCGTCGGGTCGCTGATCGTTTCTGTTACGGTGTGGGTCGAGCAATCCAGGAAGTCAAAATCTGCCAGGAACGGACGGTACCAGGAAAAGTTGTTGCCACAGTTGCCCGTCGCGTTCAGAACCGTGAAGGTCTGGCCGCATACGTTTTGGTTGTTTCCAAAAGTAAACCCGAAAGGCTCGTTGATGATCGGCCCGTCGACATCGTCAACATGTACCGATATCGTGATCTGGCTGGAATTGCCACAGGGATCTTTCGCCGTAAATGTCACGAAAGAGGTGCCAATGGGGAAGTTCGTCGTTACAGACGACCCGGTAACCGGAGCAGTGGGAAGTCCCACCGGGAATTGAATGACATAGGAAATATTAAAAAGCGACAGCAAGGAAGGGGTACAGTTGTCGATTACATTTCCATTGGACAAGGCAATCGTAAACGGAGCGACACATGCCGGCGCACCGTTCTGGTTGTTTGCCTCAAGATTAACGACTGTTTGCACACCAACGAAAGTGGGCGCTTCGGTATCGACAACCGAGAAGGTCTGGGAATGTGCAGTCAGGTTACCTGCCTTGTCCCGTATTTCCCAGGTACGAATGATGGTAAATGCATTATTGCAGGCGCCGAACAGGAACACGTCGTAGTATGAGATGTCGATCTCATCGTCGCAGTTGTTGTCGCAGGCATCCGTTACGTCCGCAAGGGTGATCTCTCCCAGCGTAGCAAAATCGTTGGGATCATAATCATCGCACTGGATGGTAAGGGCCGGCGGGGCGATCAGATTTGCATTGATGATCGTCGGCGGCGTAATATCGTTCACCGTGATCATTTTTGTACAAATCGTGGTATTGCCGAACTTGTCGGTAGCCTGGAACGTCACGGTGTTCACCCCGACGTTCTGGCAGGTCCAGTTGTATGCGGACGCAAAACCGCTGCTTTGTCCTCCCGGCGGTTGCACGCTTACATCAAACGTAAGCGGGCAGGAAGGTGTCGAGTTTAACGTGTTGTCCGTAACCGTGAAGTTGGCGGCAAAATAGGTGGCCGCATTCAGCGTGCCTGCACAGTTGGAGTTCAGGTTGACTGCTGCCGGCGTATGGACCGCACAATTGGTGATCGAAGGGTCCTTAATACCAGGCGTATTGTCGACTACAGTGACCGTACAGGTTTTGGAAGCGGTATTGCCTCCGGCATCCTTGATTACCAGTGTGTAGTTATTGGGCCCCATATTGGTGCAATTGTAGGTTGCAGACGCGTTGAGGGGTTCGTAATTGTAAAAACAGTTATCCGTACTGTTGTTATCTACCTGGGCGGAAGTCACCGTGACCGTACCGCCCGCACCGAGTGAAACGGTAATATTCTGGCAGTTTGCTACCGGCGGTTGCAAATCCTTTACCGTAACGATAAAGGTACAACTGCCTACGTTTCCGGCGTCATCGGTAGCCGTGTAGGTAACCTGCGTTGGACCGAAGAAGAAGAACGAGTTCGGCGCATGTGTGGAAGTGACCGTCGGTGTTGCATCACATTCATCGGTGAAAGTCGGCGGGGTCCAGTTCACAATGGCGATACATCCGCCCGTGTTGGCATTTACCGTAATATTCGCCGGGCAGGTGGCCGTCGGCGGCAGCAAGTCTTCCACGCTGACGTTGAAGCTACATGCTGTGGAGTTGCCTTTGGCATCTTTAAAGGTGTAGGTTACGGAGGTCAAACCTGCCTTGAAGTTTACACCTGCCGGAATCGGGTAAGTGCCCGAGGCCGGGCCTGTAAAATTAGGACCGGTAAGAAGGTAACTGAGCATTGTCACACCGCAGTTGTCGCCGTATTGGCCAGGTCCGGTAAGTGCGCTGCCGTTGGGCAACACCTCCGTCATTCCCAGTTCGGGGATTGCAGTGGCATTTTTCAAACACATGGCTCCGGCTGCCGTAACGATGTTGTTCGGACAGCTGACCACCGGAGGCAGGTTGTCGACGATCGTTACCGTCGTCGTACAGGTTTTTGTATTGCCGGCAAAGTCGGTCACCTTAAGCGTAATCGTTTGCGGGCTGACGCTGCCGCAGCTGAGCGTATCAGGCGAAACCATCATGCTCATAATGCCGCAGTTGTCGGTAGAGCCGTTATTGACCTGCGCTGCCGTGATCTTCACGCCGCCTTTTGCGTCGAGCGGCAGGGTGAGGCTTGGCTGGCAGGTTGCTACCGGAAGTTCATTTTCGATGACGGTTACTTTTATGGTAACGCTGTCGTAATTACCGTTTCCATCAGAAAAGTAGTAGCGCAATTCTGTCGTACCAACCGGAAATTCGGCCGAAACAGGCGTTACCCAGTGCAGGAAGTTCGTGGCGTCGTATGGATACGGCGTAACACCATTGTCTATGAAGAAGTCGCCGGGACTGTATACCATACCATTGGGCATGATCGGCTGCTGCTCTGTGAGCGTTACTGCGGTACAGTTGTCGGATGCCGTATGCGTCAACTGACTTGGGCGATACCAGGAAACCGTCTGGGCGCAGGTGCCAGGCGCAACGTTTACTGTAAAGGCGCTCTGGAACGTAACGATACCGGGAGGCAGCGGCGTGATGACCGGCGCTTCATTGTCTTCTACTGTTACGGAGAAATTACACGTATTTGTATTGGCGCTTCCATCCGTTACGGTATAGGTAATGGTTGTGGTACCAAAGGAAAAAATAGCGCCGCTAACGTCAGAGGCACTTGAAGAGCCGGGGCCGGCCAGAGCCGGACCACCGGTAACGGCCCAGGTCAGCGAAGACACGGAGCAGTTATCGCCTGTCGTTGCGCTAAGGCCGCCGATCTGTGCCTGGCAAACGCCCGGGTCGGTATTGTAAGGATTGGTTGGCGTCGGGCAAGTCACTGTGGGCAATTCGTTATCGACGATGGTCACCACGAAAGAACAGGTCACGGGGGCGTTCACGCCGTCGGTCACTGTATATTCTACCGTTGTCATCCCGAGGTTGAACGATGTACCGCTTGCGCTACCGGCAGTGGGTCCGCCCGTGGTCGCACCGGAAAGGGTATGACTCAGGGTCGGGGGCATGGCACAGTTGTCGGCAAAAGCGACAGGCGCTACAGCGGAACTCAATACCCTGGTACAAACACCGGGGTCGGTAAATGCTCCGAGGTTAGCCGGACAGGTGATCGTTGGAAGTTCCGTATCGTTGACCGTCACAGTAAAGGTGACAACCTTTGGGTTGGGGTCAGAACCGGGGGTGTATTTCGTATCGTAAATGCGATAAGTAACGGTAGTGACACCTTTATTAAAGGTCTGGATACCGGCATTCGTTCCGTTTGTTTCTGCAAGGGTAGTAGCGCCGGACAACTGGTACGTTACATTCAGATTGACGAGGCAGTTGTCTGTGTAGGTACCGGCTGCAGCAACATAGGCTGCTTTGGCCACCGAAGACATGGCAATACCGGCGATATTGGTCGCGGTACAAAGGCCCGGGTCAGCGCTGATCGACACACTCGCCGGGGCCACGGCATCGGGGCCGGTTTTATCGTTGATCTGGACGCGGAATTCGACGGCTTCACTTTCTGAAGCAGGGTCGAATTCGCCGCAAATCGCGCCACCCGGCGCATCACCGTCGTTGATGGCGGCCCACACAGTTTGGGTGGTGTTGACTTCAGCACAACCGTAAGTAATGGTTACTCCACCGCCAAGACAGAGAAAAGGAGGTGAGTACACCCCGATCGGGGTAGTTTTAGCCTCATCGGCATAAAACCGTATTTTATACGGAATTACCGGATCACAGGCGGCACTGGTAAAGATCAATGACGCGACGTCATTGGAACTGAATGTGGCCGTTCCGTTGATCGGGTCCAGTGTTATTTGAACCGTTATCGGTTCGGGAAAGATTGTTCCAATCGGACATTGTGCAGCCAGGCGTTGAGGTAACGCCCAAATGGCCAAAGCGGCGGCAGCCGACATTAGCCAACGCATTGTCGAGTTGTTCATGGTCAACAAATTTGATGATGGGAAAAAAAATGTGGAGAGATGTCTGAAGAAGGGTAAGGGTTTCTTCATGCAGGCGATCGGTTTGGAATGAAAAGTTGCGATTTTACAAGTTTGATGTCTTCGTGTATGCATGGAATATAGCCCGGGGGCAAATTCGAGTAACACGAGAAACCATACCGTAAAGGCGGAAGATTAAGCCACCTTTCGGCAGCCGGGGATTAAATGCGGCAGGGCAGGAACGCAGCAGATAATATGATCTGCAAGCCGCAGTATTCTTCAGAATCAGGCAAAAACGCAGCAAGTTTACAGCGAAATCCGCTAACCAACTAACTATTTTTATCCGTCAACACCAGCGCTTATTTTACAACTTGCTGTATTTCAGATGTCTAAGCCTGTTCAATTAATTTCAGAGACATTTAATGCCAAATACTTTTTGCACATATGTCGTCTGCCTTACAGATTAAAGCCAAAAACCATACCAATTCTATGGGAGTGCCTGAAATTGAAATGTCGAATTTCAGGATTCTGAATGCCGATCCTCATTTTCCGGCGCCCGCAGAATCATTTTAGTATGCGGTATGCCGTCTTCCAGGTATTCGGCGCCAACCGGCTGAAAGCCGAAGCCTTCGTAAAACTTCAGGAGGTAGGACTGTGCTCCGATTTTGACAGGCAGGTTGCCAAACAGACAACGGCACATTTCTATACTTCGCTGCATGAGCAGTTTCCCTGCCCCGGCACCCCGGGCATCGGGCGAAGAAACGACCCTGCCGATAGAAACATATCCCTCGTAGGAAAGCCCCTCCGGCAACAGACGGGTATAACAAAGCAGTTTCCCCCCTTCATTCCGCCCCATCAGGTGCCAGCTGTCCTGGTCTTTTCCATCGGCATCGAGGTACGGACAATCCTGTTCCACTACGAATACCTCCTGCCGTAAAGCCATAATCTCGTACAACTCCAATACGGTGAGTTGCGTAAAAGGTACACAGGAAAAACGGAGCATTATTCTAAATTTTTTTGCAAAAGTACCGGATCAGGACACAAAAACCATTTGGGTCGCACCTTTCTTTGGCACCGGTTCCCTATTTTTGCCAACCATTTTTACCTAATCGTGTTTCAACACCAAACTTTACAACAATATGAAAAAACTCTTCTATCTGACTGCCCTCCTGATATCGGCCGCCCTGATGCCCGTATCCGCCCAAATCAAAACACCCGCACCCAGCCCTACCTGCAAGGTTTCGCAGGATGTGGGTCTGATCAAAGTAGATCTGGAGTATTCCCGGCCCAGTGCAAAAGGCCGCAAAATATTCGGCGACCTCGTGCCCTTCGGCGACTTGTGGCGTACGGGCGCCAACGCTTCCACCAAGGTTACCTTCAGCGACGATGCTACTGTAGGCGGCGTCAAACTGCCCAAGGCTACCTATGCACTGTACACTGTGCCAGGTGAAAAAGAATGGAGCATCATTTTTTACAAAAACACCTCTTTCTGGGGCGCCCCCGAGGCCAAAGACTTCAAGGAAGAGGATGTAGCCGCGCGTTTCAATGTACCCGTGCAGGCGCTCCATGATAAAGTGGAAACTTTTTCCATGAATTTCGACGGACTGAAAAATGACGGCGCAGACCTGGTCATCTCCTGGGAAAACACCAAAGTAGTCGTCCCGATCACGGTCGATACCGATGCCAAAGTAACTGCCGACATCAAAGCAACCATGGATGGCCCGTCTGCAGGCTCGTACTGGGCTGCCGGTCGCTACTACTTTGAAGAGAAGAAAGACATGAAGCAGGCGCTTGAGTGGGTAAACAAGGCGATGGAAAAAGGCGGCGAAAAATTCTGGATGCTGCGGGTGAAATCACAGATTCAGGCCGAACTCGGCATGCACAAAGAGGCTATCGCCACGGCTGAGAAAAGCATGGAAATGGCCAAGGCCGAAGGCAACAATGACTACGTTCGCATGAACGAAAAATCCATTGAAGAGTGGAAAAAGAAAGGCATGAAGTAAGGAATACCCGACGGGTTCAATAGCCCGCCCGGATAACCTTCCTTACTTTTTTCCCTCCTTTTTTTACAACAGGCGACTTCTGCAAAAGAAGTCGCCTGTTTTGTTGTTACTTCACAAAATATTCATTTGCATTGTGGTTCAATTCCACATGTAATATGAAACACTTACTCTTACCGCTCCTTGTACTGCTCGCCTTTACGCAGGCAATCGCCCAAAAAAACAAAAAAAACGAGGTTAAGGCCGTCATCGAAAAAGACCCGGTGCTGCAGGTCGATCAACTCGGTTTAACCTGGCGCTGCGTTGGGCCGTTCCGGGGTGGCCGCTCTGCTGCGGTAACCGGCGTTGCAGGCAAGCCCAATCTGTTCTACTTCGGCGGCACAGGCGGTGGCGTTTGGCGTACGGAGGATGGGGGCAGGTCATGGGAATGCCTGTCCGATGGCTTCTTTGGCGGCAGCATAGGGGCCATCGAGGTGGCGCCTTCCGACAACAACGTGATCTATGTCGGCGGCGGGGAAGTGACCGTGAGAGGCAATGTCAGTTTCGGCTCCGGGCTCTGGAAAAGTGAGGATGCCGGCCGCAGCTGGAAAAATACAGGTCTGAACAACAGCCGCCATATTCCGCGAATACGGGTTCATCCGCAGAATTGTGACATCGTGTATGCCGCGGTGCTCGGCGACCTGTTTAAAAGCTCCGTCGAACGCGGCGTTTACCGCTCCAAAGACGGCGGGAAAACCTGGGAGCGCGTCCTGTTTATCAATGAAGATGTCGGCATTGTCGACCTGTGCATGGACCCTACCAATCCCCGCATTCTTTACGCCTCGGGGTGGCGGGTGCGGCGCACGCCGTGGGACCTCTCGTCGGGTGGCGCCGGCTCGGGCATATGGAAAAGCACCGACGGCGGGGACACCTGGACCGACATCACCAAAAACGAGGGCCTTCCGCAGGATACCCTCGGTATTATCGGCATAGCCGCCAGCGCCGCCAAACCAGGTCGCGTGTGGGCGATCGTGGAAAGTGCTACAGGCGGCGTATTCCGCTCCGACGACGGCGGTAAAAAATGGACCAAACTCAACGAAGATCGCGCCCTGCGCCAACGGGCATGGTACTATACCCGCATTTACGCCGATACCAGAGATGAGGATGTGGTGTATGTCGTCAATGTTGCCTACCATAAATCAAAAGACGGCGGCAAGACTTTTGCAGCAAAATATGCGCCCCACGGCGACCACCACGACCTCTGGGTTGCGCCCGACGACCCCAAAAGGTTGATTATCGGCGATGACGGCGGTGCACAGATCAGCTACGATGGCGGGGAGACCTGGAGCACCTACCACAACCAGCCGACAGCGCAATTCTACCGCGTCACTACCGACAACGCGTTTCCGTTCCGTATTTATGCGGCGCAGCAGGACAACTCGACCGTCCGGATCGCACACCGGACTGACGGGTCGACGATTTCGGAAAGAGACTGGGAACCAACCGCCGGAGGCGAAAGCGCACATATCGCAGTCGATCCCACAGACAATGAAATCGTGTACGGCGGTGAATACCACGGCTTGCTTACCAGGGTAGATCACCGGCGCAGGACGATACGCGCCATCAACGTATGGCCCGAAGACAATATGGGCCACGGCGCTGAAGACGCGAAATACCGTTTCCAGTGGAACTACCCGGTGTTTTTCAGTCCCCACGACCCCAAAAAACTGTATGCAGCATCCAACCACCTGCACCTGACGACCAATGAAGGCCAGTCGTGGCAGACCATAAGCCCCGACCTGACTACCAATGACAAAACCAAACAGCAATCTTCCGGAGGACCTATTACCAAGGATAACACCGGGGTGGAATACTACTGTACCATCTTCGCCGCGGGAGAAAGCCCGCGGGTGCCGGGGTTGCTCTGGACCGGCAGCGATGACGGCCTGGTGCATGTCAGCCGCGACGGGGGCCGGAACTGGACCAACGTAACGCCACCCGACCTGCCCAAATGGACCATGGTCAACTCGCTCGAAACAGACCCGTTTAACGACGGAGGCTGCTACATCGCTTGTACAGCCTACAAACTCGGCGACTACCGGCCGTATCTGTACCGCACCAAGGATTTTGGCAAAACCTGGGAAAAAATCACGTCCGGTATCGGTGAAGAAGATTTCACACGCGTTGTACGTGCCGACCCCAAACGGGCCGGACTGCTGTACTGCGGAACGGAAAAAGGCATGTATGTCAGTTTTAATGACGGCCGGAACTGGGATAAACTACAACTCAATCTGCCAATTGTCCCGATTACCGACCTCGCTGTCAAGGAAGATAAACTCATTGCCGCAACACAGGGGCGCTCCCTCTGGATGATCGACGACGTGACGCCCCTGCACCAGTTAAGCGATGGCCTGTACTGGCAAAACATGGTCTTGCTTCAACCGGCGCCTGCCTATCGGATGGAAGGTGGTGTCGCCAAAAATGCCAAAGGCGCAGGTGAAAATCACCCGAATGGCGTGCTCGTGCATTTTTTCCTCAAAAACAAACCCGGAATAAAAGACACGGTCCGGTTAATGATCCTGAAAGAAAACGGTGATACCATCCGCACCTTCGACAATTTTTCGAAAGAGAACAAACTGGAAGTAAAGGAGGGTGGAAACCGGTTCGTGTGGGACATGAGATACCCCGGTGTAGAAAAGTTTGAAGGACTGGTGTTGTGGAGTTACGGCCTGGAGGGGCAGAAAGCCGTACCGGGCAAATACAAGGTCAGGTTGTCTGCCTTCGGGATGAACGAGGAGCGGACATTCGAGATACTGCCCGATCCACGCAGTACCTCTAAAGCGGTTGATTTCCAGCAACAATTTGATTTTTTACAAGGCATATCGGCCAAACTCAGCGAAATGCACCGGACAATCGTTTCTATTCGACAGTTGCGGCAGCAAACAAAAGGGCTTAATGAACACCTGCCCAAAAACGACGAGCGCCTGAAGCCGCTCCGGGACGCGGCAGCGCGCATGGATTCTGTTATGACATCGGTCGAAGAGGCGCTTTACCAGACCCAAAACCGGTCGTCGCAAGATCCGTTGAACTTCCCGGTGCGGCTCAACGACAAACTTGCCAACCTGATGGGACTCAATGTATTCAACGATTTTCCGCCCACCGATCAGTCGATAGAAGTGCGCAATGAGTTGTTCCGCCAGGTTGATCTCGAACTATCGCGCTGGAAATCAGTTGTAGAGCATGACCTGCCGGGTTTGAACAACATGATCCGGGAACTGGGTGTAGACATGCTATATTTGAAGAAACAACACTAGTCACACTACCCAATCATCAATACACACATGCAAAAACTCACACTTATTTTGCTGCTTTTGGGCGGCCTCCAGCATTTACAGGCACAATCCTTCGATATTGGCTGCGACGGTTCCCGTTACATTCAGGATGTATTTCCGTCCTTCAAAAAAACGACGGTGCAATACGCGACAGCCGTCAACCAGGCCAACATTCAGGTGACGCTTTCGATGGACGTGTACGAACCTGTCAACGACAATGTCGCTGCACGTCCGGTGATCGTGCTGGCGCACGGCGGCAGTTTTATCTTCGGCGATAAAACCGATATGGCATCCTGGTGCCAGCGGCTGGCGAAAAAAGGCTATGTCGTCGCCACCATTCAATACCGCTTGTACCCCGTCCTGTTACTGGGTTTTCCCGATTCTATTTCCATATTCGGCACTGCCATCCGTGCAGTGGGCGATATGAAGGCGGCGGTGCGCTATTTCAGGCAGGATGCAGACAATGCCAACCTTTTCCGCGCCGATCCGACCAATATATTTATCGGCGGCTATTCAGCCGGGGCTGTTACGGCGCTGCATACCGGCTTCCTGGATGACGACGACGTCGTACCCGGGTTTCTGCAAACCATCCTGGACGCCAACGGAGGACTTAATGGAAATACCGGCACCGCAACCAATCAAAGCTATTCCTCCTCCTCCAAGGCTGTGGTCAGCATGTCGGGCGGCATTTACCGCAGCGACTGGGTCGACAGTCTGGGCCTTCCTCTGGTAAGTATCCACGGCGACAGCGACGGCACCGTGCCCTATCTGAGCGGCCTGGCCGCCGGAATTGCCTATCTGGAGGGCAGTGGGAGGATACACCCGAAAGCCGAAGCGGCCGGTTTGCTCAATTACCTTATCACAGTTCCCGGCGGAGATCACACCGATGTGTACGACCCGGCAAAGACGCAGTTCGTGCCTTATGTCGATTCCTTTATCCTGACGGCGACAACCATGCTGGAATTCCTCGCTTGTCAAGGGATTAGCGCTGCGCCCGAAGCGGCAGGTATAGCAGAAAACTGGTCGCTCTACCCCAACCCTGTCACAACAGGCGCCTTCACTATTCAATTGCCCGAAGCGACAGGACAGGTGCAGGTCACCGTCACCGATTTGTCGGGCCGGTTGATCCTGGTATCCAACAACATCCGAAACGGCCAGGAAATCCGGACCGGGAATCTTTCCGCTGGTGTTTACACCATCCGGGTGACGGACACAGACGATCCGGGACGTTTGTTTCAGGTAAAAAAACTGGTTATTCAAAAGGGTTAAAAGGGAGGTTACGGGTTGCGGGTTACGGGTTGCGGGTTGCTGGTTACGGGTTACGCTGGTTTCGGGTTGTGTTTTCTTCAATCATTCCGCAAATGCAACCCGAAACCAGCGTAACCCGCAACCCGAAACATGAGTCATCCCGAATTTTGAAAACACTCAAAATTCGGGATGTTTTTTTGTACAGCTTTGATCCACAGACCTTTACCTAGCCTTATGCAAATCCCAATTTTGTGAAATCGGAGGAGGTTTTTAGCAAAACCATATTTGAGCCCCGACGCAGGAGGGGCGAGTTTGGTTTTGCACCGCTGTAGATTCCAAACAAAATCGCGGGATTTGCATACAGCCTTGATCTTTTTGATTCTTTTTGCATCAAGGCAGAAAGAATACATATTGTTCATTATCAATAATTTATACTATTTTTATTTATAAAAAATCCCGAATTTTTCTGATCAGAAAAATTCGGGATGACTCATGTTGCGGATTGCGGGTTTCGGGTTGCTGGTTTCGGGTTGTGTTTTCTTCAATCATTCCGCAAATGCAACCCGAAACCAGCGTAACCCGCAACCCGAAACCAGCGAAACCCGAAACCCGAAACCCGTTACCCTGCCTCATAGAGGAACAACCACCATAACTTCCGTTCCTTTGCCCGGGGCCGTATCGATACGAAAGTCGGCGTTAATATCCCCTGCGCGTTTTTCCATGTTGCGCAGCCCGTTTCCTTTTTGCGTTTTCCCGTTTTCAAAACCTGCGCCGTCGTCTGCAACGCGCAAGACAAGTTTGTCCTGCTGTACATGGAGGCTGACCTCCATGCGGCTACAGTTGCTGTATTTCATGGCATTGTTGACGGCTTCCTTAAAAATCAGGTAAACATTGCGACGGGTTTCGATATCGAGATTTCGAACAGGCAGGTTGCGGGGAATATCCATCAGGTAGTCGATATCCTTTGCGTCGAGCACCTTGCCGGCATAATCCCGCATACGGTCGGCCATGTCGTTCATGTAATCCGGGTGGGGCTTTACCGCCCATATCAGGTCGCTTATGCTGTCAAGCGTGGCCTGTGCATTCTGGTTGATCTGCTCCATCAGCGATGCCGTGCCGGACGCCTTTCCCTTGAGTTGACCGTACGCCACCTGGCTGAGTATCCGGATTCCGGACATGGAAGCCGCCACGTCGTCGTGCAGGTCGCGGGCGATCTGGTCTTTGACGCGCTGTTCAGCAGCCTGAACGGCCAGTTGCTTTTCCTGCTGTTCCATATCCAGCCTTAATTGCAGCATGCGCCGGTCGGTTTCCAGGGACAGGTGCCATCGCGAGAATCCAATGGTAAAGGCGATCACTTCAAAAATAAACCCGCCCACCACTGCGTGCTGGATAATCGTGAAGGCAGGAATGACCGCCAGGTTGCGCAGGAGGATCGCGATAAAGGCAAAACTCAGCGGGATAAATGCCCAGAAGGCCAGCCGCGCTCGCGAACTGACCCGGTAAAAGCGCAGCGACAGGTATAAGGCATTCAGTGTGAAGAAGATAAAGAAAACATTGATGATCTTGAAAAGGAAGTAAAGCGGACTTTTTATTTCCAGTTCATGAAATATCCAGATCAGCCCCACGGCAATGAATATCCCGGCGATAAAACCGCACACAAAATTGTACCAACGCTTCGACAGGTCGCTCAGTTGAACAAATTGCACGAAAAACAACCCGTAGGTCGCTGCAATGAGCGACGAAATACATTGATGTCCGATGTGTGAAAAGAGGCCAAAATCTGCCGAGTAATTGTACAGTTCCCGGATCAAAATATTGACGATGTAAATACAGTACAGCAGGTAGGTCGCCTCCCGATACTGAACAAAAAGCGTGCAACTGAATACGAAGGAGAGTAGCATTACGCCGAGAAAGACTCCGAGCAGCAGGATGTTTTTTCGGTTCAGCAGGCTGGACTCTTCCTGCGTGTACAGGCTTAGACTCAGGTACATGGAACCTATATGGTTGTAACTCTCCGCCCAGTATTCATTCCTTCCCGGTTGCAGGACAACGGTGTAGGAATACCCGTCGCTCAGCATAAAACGCGCGTCTCCGGGGTATTGCGTTCCGACTGCCCCGATATTTCGCACTGCCTCCCCGGGCGAACGTTGCCACAAATTGAAAGATTCAATATTTCTCCGGTTGAGCCGCAGCACCACGGTCCGGGCATTTGGTGTGCGGTTGTCCAAAGTAAAATACAGCCAATACCGCGCCTGGTCGGTACCGAATGTCAGGAAGGAACTTTCCGACTGCCGGAACCCGGATACCGGGTCAATTTGGCTTACCTGATCGATGGTGAGGGTGTTTTCGGTATCAGTCAGCCAGCCCGGTTTGATTTCTGCCGATTTGAAATCGGGCCCTACGGCGACACTACCCTGCCCTGTCGCATAAAAATGCAACAGACACAACAGACACGCGGAAGTCAGGGTTATGGCAAACCGGCACGGACGGGCAGCATTGAGCATCAGTTGCAAAAATATTGCGTCAAATTGGTATGTTGAAAACGTCGGCTGTTAGCAAATGACACTTCCCGGGAAATTTTAACAGTACCCGGGAAAAAATTCATGAACCATACCAAAGTTTTGGCACGGTTTTCCCAAACAGGTATGGAAAGGGCTAACATTTGATTGGTTAATTGTTTTCATGGTTATGTTGTAGCCGTCCAGTCGCAACGACTGGACGGCTTTTCTTTTATAAAATGCTCACTTCAGGTTCCAGCCTGACACCAAAGCGGCGCTCCACGGAATCAATGATTTCAAACGCGAGATGCCTGACTTCTGCACCGGTAGCCCCGCCGTAATTCACCAGCACAAGGGCCTGTTTTTCATAGCAACCGGTATTGCCGACGCGCTTCCCTTTCCAGCCACATTGCTCGATGAGCCAGCCCGCCGGAATTTTTACCCGGTTTTTATCCGGGACGTCAAAATGGGGAACAGTCGGGTAACCGGCCTTGATGCGCTCCAGCACGGCGCGCTCCACCTCCGGATTTTTAAAAAAACTGCCGCAATTCCCGATTTTCGCGGGGTCCGGCAATTTTGACGACCGTATCTGAATCACAGCACGGCTTACGTCGCCGATGGCGGGTGTTCTTATTCCCTCTGTTTCCAGAACCTTCCGGATGTCGCCGTAGGAAATATTGATGCGGTGCAGGTGTTGTGTCAGGGAAAGCACAACGGAAACGATGCAGTATTTTCCTTTGCCGTCGCGTTTGAAAAAACTGTCGCGATAGCCGAACCGGCAGTCGGTCTTGTTGAAATAGCGCAACTTCCCGGTTTCCAGTTCGACGGCATGAAGGCCGACAAATACATCTTTTAATTCGACGCCATAGGCGCCAATGTTTTGCACCGGCGCAGCGCCTACCGTTCCGGGAATAAGGCTGAGGTTCTCTACCCCGCCCAGTCCGCCGGCGACGGCCCACTGAACGAAGTCGTGCCAGACCGTTCCGCCCCCTACTTTTACCCAAACCTTGTTTTTGAACCGGCGCGTCACCGCGGTGCCCGCAATGGCATTTCGGATCACCAGACCCTTCATATCGCCGGTAAAAAGCACATTGCTCCCGCCACCGAGCACAAAAACCGGTTGTTTGCGGAGCCGCAGCACATCGCGCAAATCATCGACGGTCGTTACCTCCCGGTAATATTCGGCCCGCGCCTGAATACCGAACGTATTAAAAGGGAGCAGCGAAATATCTTGCGCTAATTTCATCAGCAGGGTACGTGGTATTATTCAAACAGGCATTTTGCCTGCCGCATGAGCAAGTCTACATTTTGAATCTCGTAATCTTCATATCCGGTACTCCAGGCCACACGAATTTTGTCAAGTTCTGTTTTGCGGAGTTTTTTCACCGCTGCCGGGTCCAGCACGTACTGCCCTTTGAAGGAGAAAACCTGCCCTTCGGAGCCGGGTGTGCCCTCGTCGCTGCGCACATTGACGGCGGTGAAGGTAGTGCCATCCAGAAACTTGAGGATAACCGCGCTGTTTTTGCCCAGGCTGCCGAACGTCCGGCGCGCATTGTTGTCGCGGATGTCGAAATGCAGTTGCAGGCTTACCGTGGCGCCGCCCGATGAAAGCGCGGCATTGCATATAATATGGGGCTGGTCCGGAGGAAGATGCTTTTTCATCACCTCGTTGGTATACCGGAATAACTCCTCCTTTTGCACTTCCTGGTACGTTTCGCCGGAAAACTCGTCGCGCGTATTCACTGCCAGGGAGCAAGGTCGCGGCGGCGGATTGAGCATAACATCGGCCGAAGGATCGTATGGTTTGAATTTCGGGCCGGCTTTTTCTTTGGTCTTGCCCTTTTCGGGCGCCTTTTCCGCAACAGGCTCTGTCGGGATATACGGCCGGGGCGGCAGGCTGTAGGTAGCAACGAAGCACTCGTTGGCGATAATTTCGGCTATAGGTTTCTTCGGCGCCGGCGGATAAAGCAGATGGTGGACCGA
>ERZ724526.333-NODE-333-length-27981-cov-8.844410_pt1 | contig 27981 bp, 29 predicted proteins | sample MGYA00376059_ERZ724526 | MGnify/ENA primary metagenome ERZ724526 (study PRJEB28724, sample SAMN07190883) | activated sludge metagenome | isolation source: activated sludge of sewage treatment plant in Hong Hong | place: Hong Kong | collected 2016-03-17 ...
GCTTACGAATACAGCCGCCCGACGATCTGATTGAAGTTGAAGAGCATCGCGTTTGCGCGCGTGTAGGCGGCGTGGCCGTAGTAATGGTCGCGGACGTTGGTTGAGCTCGTGCAGTCTTTGTAATCGACGAGCAGGCACTGTCCTTCGCTGGGAAAGCGGGTAGCGCGGCGCGCGCATTCCACCCAACGTTCAAACCCATCGTAAGGTTCGAGCAATTCCCACACGGCTTTATTGGCTGCTTTGGCACTCTCAGCGGGTAGGGCATCGCTGCCGGCCACAGCCAATTCCTGCACGTAGTCGCCGCCCCACGCAATCGGCATTTCGACGGAGATCTGCGGGAGCTCCATTTTGGAGAGCCAGGTCTTTCCATCGGTGCGCAGATTGCGGTGATTGACGATATGTAGAAGCTTGCCGATGCCGGAGGGGTCCCATCCGTACCGCACTGGTGTGCCGAAGGTGACGATGTCGAGGGCCGCGCCGTTGAGGAGGGAGCCCGAAGTCAACAAAGGATCGATGCGCTGAATGGCCTGCACATCCGAATGCTGCGGGTTCGCCGCCAGGAGCAGATCGAAAAACGCTTTCCGGCCGGTAATGGGCGAAGGGCAGAGTAGATTCGCGGCGAGCGCGAGCACAAGTCCGGATTGCCCATGGGCTTGAATCAGAATGCGATCCCCGGTTCCCAGATGGTGTTCGGTCACTAAGGCCCGCAGACGATCCAAGAGCCGGCAGGCCGCCAGGGCACGGCCGAGATGGTGATGCTCGCTGGACCAGAGTTCGCGTACGCAGACGATGGGTTTGGACACGTGCTGATTGAGGGCCTTGCGGCACCGTTCCACGATCGGTGCAGTGAAATTGCCTGCGTCGCCAATCTGGCTATCGAGCAGGCTTTTGGTCGCCTCGTCATTGGCGAGCGGCGGTTTCATGCCGCCTGGCAGCGGTGTGATGCCGTTGGTGCCTTCTCGCATAAACGACAGGAGCGAATCCAATCCGGAGATGCCGCGTGAATATCCGCGTTTGAGGCCGCCCACTTCGTCGAGTCGTCCTAAACCGAAGATGTCGGTGCCGGGAATAGCCCCATGCAGAAAGACGATTACTCGCACTCCGGCCTGCGACAGCTTCTGGCCGGCCTGGCCCATAGCGGCTTGCCAGGCGGGCGAATCCATGTCAGGCGGCGGCGTCCAGTCCGCATAGGTGAGACGATCGCCAGGATTTTTCCTGGAGAGTTCGTCATGCTGGAAGTTGTTCTCGATCGGCATGGGAAGATTGTCTTACCCGAAACGCAGTCCGAAGTTCAATGGAGGGGGATGTTCGGAAGGTGGGGACGCTCAGTGACGGGCGGACGATTCGGCCGGAAGTGATGTATTGAGGGTGGCTTTCGGCATAACGGCCACCGCCGTACACGTCTTTGCTTCGTCGTCGATGCGGCGATCGACGATCGTCACGCCCTGCAGATATTCTTGAACGATTTCTTCGCGAACCACTTCGATATCCTGCTCTGGTTCACGACCGGTGCGTTCCCTCAGGCGGTCGGTGGCATGCTCCTTGACCTGGACCCGAATTTGTTTGGCGATGTCAGCCCGAGCGGCCAATTCGGATACTCGCTGACACACCAGTTTTCCTTTACTCAAATCGCCCTGGCCCTGTCCGATGAAAAATTGGTCGGGATGGTAGGAGGACGAAGGGTCCTGCTGCGGCCGGTCTCTGGTTGTTGGTGCAATAGTCTGTTCTCGTGCGCGAAGCTGCTGAAAGTGTTGGTCGGCATGCGTCCGAACGTCTTGGGGTGTGAGTTCCCCTGCCATGGTGGCTGTGGCCACAAGCAGAGTCCCGGCCATCCCTACTGCCATGAGAATGTGACTGGATGTCAGCGGCATGGCTATTTGTCCCTTTGATTGGTGGCGGAACCGCGTTCCGCAGTGGACTCGGAAGGCGAAAGCGGTTTCGTTTGGTGGATGACCGGGGGGCGCCCTCCTCGAATGCCACCGTCAGCCGATCCTGGTATCGAAGCCGAGGGGGGACTGCCTCCGGCGCGATAGGTATGCAAAGTCGGATGACTTGCCTGACTATTCGGCGCCGGGATCTGTCGATAGGTCGGCATCATGTTGCGGTCCGGGACGGACGGTGAGGTGCCGGGTCGGGGATGAGCCTGGATAATCGTCGTACTGTTGCCGGATTGTGGCGGTTGCCCGGATGGATTGGGCAACAACGGATTGAGTTGGTAGACGCTTGAGAGCTGCTTGGAATCAGTGGGTGGAGGTGTGCCTGGGGGAGCCGGTTCCTTCGGCACGACATAGTACCCCGGCAAAAATGGCACGGTATGCGGCACGGGTGACTGTCGAGGGTGAGGGGGTGCCGGGGGGAGCTTGGCTCCTACGGTCTGTTGTGCAATGGCGAGGTGAGGATTAGTCGGGTTCAACCGCCCTGCGATGCCAAGCAGCGCTTGGACCTGAGCCACGCCTGCTGAAGGGTAGGGGTGCGCGAAGGGGGCAATCAACAGCCAGTCGGTCCAGGCCTGCGCTACCATGGCATCCGATTCGGCGTGATTGAGCAGATCCGTACGCTGCTGGTTGAGTTTTCTGACCTGCTCAGGTGAATTCGCGTGGGCGAGCGCCTGATTGGCGTCCTCGAGTTGTTTATGCAGGCTCTCGACATCTTCCTTGAGGGCGAGTAATTCCTGCCGCACGTCCTCGTTCTGCTTCATCGCGAGAATGGCCTGCGCCGCCTCTTCGCTGTCTACCTGGGCTTTGAGGGTGACGCGGATCACCACGACATCTCCATCAAGAGCGGTGTCCACCTGTTGATCCAGCACCAGGACCATCCCGGCTGTGTAGCTGCGAAGTTCATCTTGAGTCACGTCGAGATTCTGCACCACGGTGACACTTTCCAGATATGACGCGACCTGTTCCAGCGCCTGTTGTTTCGCCTGCTCCGTGGCGAGCCGGATCGCATCGACCCTGGTTTCCCGGTCTGTCATGCGATGCTGTCCTGTGGCCGTCACCACGCGAACGTCGGCAAGACTTGGGCTAGGAGAGGCGAAGAAGAGGAGAAGGCCTGCTGTGAAAAGAGCGACGAGCGGCATGAGGCGACGCTTCCCTGAACACTCGACGGTCAGGCAGAAGAAATCACTGGAAGAACGGTTGCCGGGCATTGTGGTGCACCGCTGTAAAATGGGTGTTCGGAGGGTTGATCGCACTGGCCTCTTCCCGATTCGACCAGGATACCATCGAACCCGCTCAGGCGCTATGAGAGCCGAGGTTCGTGCCTTGCCTTCCCGGAAAACAGCGTGCTAAGGTACTTTTTCTTCGCTTCATAAATCGATCGTCTGGTGAGGCAATCTCATGAGTTTTATCCGCAATATTTCCACCGTCCCGGTTGCGTTTTGCCTGGCGGTTGTTCTGAGTATAACCGTCGTGGCCTCGTCCTCTTCCTCGGTGGCCTTGGCTGCACGGGGTGCGGGAGACATTCCGCCTTCGGTCCCCGCAGGGATGACAGAACATGTCATCCTGTTTGTCCTGGAAGGGTTTGGCCAGGAATCATTGAAGAGCGGTGTGATGCCGGTCTTGTCTTCTCTCGTGAAGGAGGGGGCCGTCACCTGGTCGGCGACGGCGGTTGCGCCTGCGCGCCGGTTACCGACCATGGCATCCTTGGTGACGGGGATGCCGGTCGCCAAACATGGCATCACCTGGAACGTCTTTGAATTCAGCCGGGGATACCCGCGCGCTCCGACGGTGTTTGATTATCTCGATTTGAGCGGCGGCCGGGACAGTGCCATTTTCTACATGGACGAATCTCTGTATCAGCTCGCCAAACCGGAACCCTATACGGACTATCAGATGTGCGGGCCACTCAGAGCCGAGTGCAATCCCGACCGGTTGGTGGGGTATGTGCGTGACTACTTCAAGAAGGCCACAAGCGGTTCCGGATATGGCCATGCCATTCCGTCCTTGCCGCACCTGCTGGTCGTGCATCTGCCGGCTCCCGGTCGTGTCGGCGAAGCGCAGGGCTGGAAATCAGCCGCATACAAAGACGCATTGAAAGCTGTCGACAAGGCGATGGGCACGGTGTTGGATCTCTACCGTGAACTCGGCTTGATGAAACGGACGACGGTCTTTGCGACGTCGCTGAGCGCCTTTGGAGAGACGCAATTTTCATCCGGTGACATGTCCGCCGATCAAGCAGGCGCCGTCCCGGTCGTGCCCTGGATTGCCTCAGGCGTCGGCATCAAGGCCGGTTACGCGATTCGTCAGCCAGTGTCGATTATCGATACGGGCGCGACTGTCATGCGCGCGCTTGGACTGACGACCTACACCGAATGGGAGAGTCACCCGGTCGAGGAAATTTTTAAGACCGCGTTCACGGTTGCTCCTGTCAATCCACTCCTTCAATAGAGGACCAATGGATATCTTGTCGCACAGATTGTTTACGGGGCGGCAGACGTTGATCCGGATCGTCGCATTGTCATGCGCTGTGTTCGCTGGACATGCGGAGCGGCTCCTGGCAGCCGGTCCGCCGCCTGCCTATACCAAGGAACATACGATTACAATCGATCCGACTCCGTTGGTGCCGCAATCCTGGTGGCAGGTGCCCGGCATCACACCCCCGCTCTGGGTATTGGATCCAGAAACGTCGGATGCGTACCGGACGACCGAGACTCGCGAATTGCACCTCAAGCCGGGACAATATAAGTTCATCAGTTTTACCTTCGACTTTCCCTTCACGGTGAGTTTGGACGGGAAACTGGAATACTCCAAGTCACTCGATCAATGTGTGGAGGGCCGCGGGACTCAGACCCTGGTGGTACGGTGCAAGCGCACCTATCCTCATGGCGGTCAACGTGATGCCTATTATGGGAATAGTGAGGTGGGTGATGGCACAGGCACTCGATGATCTGCTGGATTCCCTCGAAGATCCGGATGATGCAACTCGTGAAGAAGCGGCCAAGGCCTTGGCGCAGTTGGCGAACCCGACCACGCTGGACGCGCTGATCGGCGCCTGCGGCGACGAGTATTGGTCTGTGCGTACGCGCGCCGGCTGGGGTGTCGCCAAAATCGGCGGCCCGAAGGCGATCGAAGCGCTGATTGCACTCTTCAACGATCCCATCATGGAAGTTCGCAACGAAGCGGTCGCCGCCGTGGTGTCTCTGGGCGTGGGACACCTCGATCGGCTTCTTGTGGCGATGAAGGACGAACGGTGGCGTGTCAGGGAACATGCGGCGAAAGCCTGTGGGGACCTTCGCGATGCACGCGCGGTTGATGCCTTGATCTTTGCGTGTCGGGATCGCGACGGTGCGGTGAAAAGCGCGGCGGCGGAAGCGTTGGGAAAAATTGGCGACGCCAAAGCCATTCCTGCCTTGATCAAGTTGTTCCGGGATTCCTCGAAAATTGTGCGTGAGACCGCCGGCATCGCGCTGGTCGCAATTGGACAGCCATCCGTCGATCTGCTGCTTGAAACGATGAAGGACAAGGATTTTGTGGTGCGTTGCCATGCAGCCCGGGCATTGGGTGGGATGACGACGGACTATCAAATCGGCCGGAGTTGGGTGCGTGAACCGCGCGTTGTTGATGCGCTGATCGAAGCCCTGAAAGATCCGGACCGGGCCGTGCGCGAAGATGCCACGATTGCCTTGGGCATGATCGGTGACCCCCGCGCGATCGATGGGTTGCTCGAAGCCATGAAAGATGGCGCCGTGAAGCGTCATGCCATCGCGTCGCTCGGCATGATCGGTGACCCGCGGGCTCTTCCCGCGGTGCTGGCGGCGCTCAAGGGCAAAGGTGTTCGTCAGGATGGGACGCCCACCCCGGGGTGTATCGTCAGTGAAGACGCGTTTATTAAGGAAGCAGCTGCGACCGCACTTGGACATTTCCGCGATCCCCGTGTGATCCCCGATCTCATCATGCTGTTGAAGGATGGCGTGTTGCGCGAAAAGGCTGCCGCAGCGTTGGTGTTGATCGGCGATTCGGCCATCGAGCCGCTGATTTCATTCCTGTACGATCCGAAGGCCTCCGAAGTTGAAGCCGAAGGCGAGCGGGTGCTGTCTTACGCGTCGGTGCGGTTGACCGCGAAGGATTCCTTGCGGTTGCTGGTCGTGGAAACGCTGGAGCACCTGGGATGGACACCTCCGGATGAAGAAACCTCGGTGGATTCCAGCCAAGCCGACAATCTTCGTGTCGATCGGCCGTTGGGAGATATCGGTCGCTTCGGTCCGAGCGGAGATTTTGCGAAAGGATCGGTGCGGTAATTCTCGGTGTTCTCTCGCGGGGTGCCTGGCCTGTTGAGAGCTTCCGGCGTCCCCGCGTCTCTTCCTCTCCGTTTCGACCAGCGTGCGGGATGGTGCGATGTCAGGTCGTAGGGCCAACCCGCGTTGACCCCTAAAAAAATGCTGTGTTAAGGTCGATGGCCTCCCAGAGGCCGAGGTACCATGGCCGACACCGTCAGTGAACAGATCGCAGCCCTGTCGGATGAGGATTGGGCCGTTCGCGAGGAAGCGGCGACCCTGCTGGGGAGCTTAAACGATGCGCGGGCCGTACTGCCTTTGACTCATGCGCTGCGCGATACCGATCGTGCTGTCCGCGAAGCGGCAGTGGGTGCCCTCTCATCACTCGGATCCGTTTCTGTTCCGGCCTTGGCAGGTTGTTTGGCTGATCCGGCCTTGCAGGTGCAAGAAGCGGCCTCGGCCATTCTGGCTTCACTGGCCGATGCGCGCGTCTTGGCGCCTCTCATGCAGGCCTTGGGCAGTCGTGATTGGATCGTGCGCATGCACGCTGCAAAAGGCCTGGGGCGGATCGGCGATCCGGACGCTGTGTCCGCGTTGATGCCGCTGCTGCAGGACAAGGTTAAGGCTGTTCGCGAGGAAGCATCCAGTGCGCTGGCGGCTATCGGCGTGGCCGCGATGGCGGGATTGATCGAAGCCCTGCAGCATGATGATTGGCTGGTTCGCCTTCATGCGGTGGAGGCGTTGGGAAAGCTCAAGTCGCCGGACTCCGTCGAGCCCTTGCTGAGGGCCTTATTCAATGAAAGGGACTCAGCGATTCGTGAAGATGTGGTCCGGGCGCTGGGTGCGATACGAGACGGGCGTGCGGTAGATTATTTGGTAACGGTGATGAAGGAGCCGGGATTACGGCTATTGGCCGTCGAGGCCCTTGGCCATATCGGCGACCGCCGGGTCGTGCCGATTTTGCGGCGGGTTGTCGAGGGCGTCCCGCTGGGTGAGCCGAGGGATTCGGCCACACCCTGTGCCGACGGATGGACGGATGAGATGGCGACCATGGGAATGGCGGCCCGTGCATTAGGGATGATTGCCGATGCCGTGGCGATTCCATCACTCATCGTAGCCTTGCGGAATACCATCACCAGGTCGGAAGCCGCGGCGGCCCTGACGAAATTCGGTCCGGCGGTGATTCCGTCTCTCTTACCGATGTTGGCCAAAGAGCAGGATGAGAATGTCCGGTATCACGTTCGGGAAACACTTACGGCGGTCGGGTGGCGCGCCGGGCGAGTCTGAACGTAACGCTGTGCGGATCGTGTGAGAACGCTATTTCGGAAGCAGGCTTCATCGTAAGCAATCAGTAAAACATCGGCTACGCAACTTTTTCACGATGTCCAAAGAGTCCATCGATACCTTAGTTTCCGAGTTGACGCATGAGGAGGAGTGGCGGCGTATGCGAGCCACCGCGGCGTGCCTAGCCGGTGGTCCACGGGCCGTCCAGGCCTTGACGCACGCGTTGCAGTCGGGCGACGTCCCTCTTCGTGTTGAAGCGGCCGCGATGTTGTCCCGCATCAAAGATCCCGCTGCGGGTGTTGCGCTGGTCACCTTGATTCGGGATCCTGAAGCGACGGTACGGCAGGCGGCATTTGCCGCGCTTGAACAGATGGCCGGTAATCTGGACGACGAGACTGCGGCGGGCTTAGTGCGGAACCTTCACGAGTCACCGGATGAGGAAGTCCGTCACCGTGTTCGGCAGCTCTTGGGCGTGATTCCCAATGCGATCACGCCGTTGTGTGAGATGTTGCGCCATCCGGATGCGGAGGCTCAGATGACGGCGGCGACGATTCTCGAGCATCTGCTCGATCCGCGTTCGGCCGACGGATTGATCGATGCCATGGCTTCGCCGGCGGTCCGCGAAATCGTCGTGCGGACGTTGAAGAAGCTGAGCGCGGTCCGGGAACGGATCGATGCGACGTTTAATGCGTTGCGTGACGTCGAAGGCGCGAGCGAACGCGAGGAAGCCCGCATGGCGACGGTGATGGATCTTCTGGGGATCGGCCGGCCGTCGGTTGAGATTCTGATCGAATATCTTGAGGACGACGATTGGCTCATCCGTGAAGCTGCTGCCGATTTGCTCGGCAAAATCGGCGATGTGCGTGCGGTCGAACCGTTGATGAAACGGCTCCAGAAGGATAAGGATACCGGTGTGAAGGAGTATGCCGTGAAGTCGTTGGGGCTGATTGGCGACCCGCGGCCGGCCCAATTGTATATCGAAGCGATCCCGATCCGGCCCTTGCGCGTGATGGCCATCGAGGCGCTGGCCAAAATCAAAGATGTCGAGGTCTTGCGTCCGTATAACGAGCTGTTCAACCGGTTGCGAAGCGATCGGGACGGTATCGTATCGTACAGCGCCGGCCTCATTGCGGATAAACTTGCGGCACTCGAGGGCGAACAGCCGGTCGGGCAGGAGGAATCGGACGATCATGAGTGATGCCGAGCGAATTGCACAATTGATAGCGGCGCTGCGCGACGATAATGAGGCGTTGCGCGACCATGCGATGGCGAGCCTCGGACAGATGGGAATTGAAGCCGTTCCCCAATTGATCGGCCTGATGGCCGACGAGGATGTGGTCATTCGCGAGGCGGCCGCGACGGCGGTGGTGCGTATAGGGCCCATTGCGTTCGATCAGCTGCTGGAAGCCTTACGAGACGATGAATGGGCGATCCGCGAGCAGGCCGCAAATGTACTCGGCCGGTTTCGCGATCCCCGCGCCATTGATCCCCTCATGGTGGCGCTCAAAGACAAAGACGGGGCTGTCCGGACTGCGGCGGTCTGGGCGTTGGAGCGGATCGGCGACTCGCGGGCCACGCCCGGGTTGATTGAAGCACTGGGCGATGGCACGGTGCGCGAGGATGTCGCTCGGGTGTTGAAGAAAATCGGCGATACTCGAGCGGTTGATGCGTTGATCGGGGGTCTCTTGGGCCCCAATTGGATGGTTCGACGCCATGCGGCGGAAGCGCTCGGAAAAATCGGTGATCCGCGCAGCGCCGACGCGTTGATTCAATCGCTGCAGGATGAGGACTGGCTCGTCCGCCGGAACGCGGCTGAATCCTTGGCGCGCCTCGGGGCGAAGCAGGCCATCGAGCCGCTGCTTCCTCTCCTGGAAGATGAAAATACGATGGTGCAGGAGACCGTCGAAGGTGTACTCGCGAGTTTGGGATGGAAACAGGCGACCTCGTCATAACCCGATAAAGGAACTCTACTATGGCAGAAGAAGCACCGGTAAAACTCATTCAGATCGGCCCGAAGGGCGGACCCAAGAAGGACGGCTTCAACCTGGTGACGGAGCGCGTCGTGGCCGTCAATCCGGAAGCGAGGCAGCTGGAAGTTGAGCTGTTGGCCTATGACGGAAAGACCGTCGTGCTTGATGTCGGAGAAGAAGCCCTTGAGGATTTCCTCAAGATCAAGCCGGGTGACGGCGCCACGATTCGTGTTGTCGAAGAAGGCGGCAAGCGAGTGGCGAAGAGCTTCCGGATTCGCGCGAAAGATCCGAATGCCGCCAAAGCCGACGCGATGCTGATCGACTTGAAAGATTCGCACTGGCTCAATCGTAAATATGCAGCGGAAGTCCTGGGTGATTTGAAAGATCCGCGGGCGGTGGTGCCTCTGGTTGAGGCGCTCACCGATGAGGTGGGCGATGTGCGGCAGCGGGCCTATGATTCGTTGATTAAGATCGGCGGGTCGGCCGTTCCCTCGCTTGTCCCGTTGCTGGCCTCCGAAGAAGACGATGTGCGTCAGTCGGCAACGGAAATCATCAGGAAGATCGGCAAGCCGGCCGTCGAACCCCTCGCCACGGCGCTGGCGGAGGCTGACGACCGGTTGAAGACCAAGATCATGAAGGTATTGGACCGGATGGGTTATAAGCCCAAGGCGAAAGAAGGGGCTCAGCCTGAACCGGCGAAGTTGCTCAGTTAGCGAGACCCGTCCGGCCGCCGGTTAGGCGGCCGGATTCTTGGTGGGACGACCGACCGACACGTGGCGGAAGCCGAAGGGGACGACCCGGTCCGACTCGTAGGTGTTGCGCAGGTCCAGCAACAGTGGTTCCCGCATGGCTTTCTTGAGCCGTTCGAAATCGAGATTTCGGAATTGGTTCCACTCAGTCATGATAATGAGGCCGTCGGCCCCTTCCGCGACTTCGTAGGTGTCCTGGCAAGGGACCATGCCGGGGAGCAGTTTCATCGATTCTTCCATCGACGCGGGATCGTACGCGCGGATCTTTGCCCCTTCCTTCATCAGCTCGCTCAGGATGGTTAACGATGGCGCTTCGCGCATATCGTTCGTGTTGGGTTTGAACGAAAGCCCCAACACGCCGAGGGTTTTCCCCTTTACTCCTCCGCAGGCATCCTTCACTTTCTGAACCATTCGCAGGTGCTGTTCGTAGTTCACTTTCGCTGCCGCGCCTGCAATCTGGAACGGATACCCTACACGCTCACCGGTCTGGACCAGCGCCGCGAGGTCCTTGGGAAAGCAGGATCCGCCGAAGCCGGGCCCGGCATGCAGAAATTTGTTGCCGATCCGGTTGTCGAGCCCCATGCCCTTGGAGACCAGCTGGACGTCCGCTCCCACCTTTTCGCACACGGTCGCGATCTCGTTGATAAACGAAATTTTGACGGCCAGAAATGCGTTGGAGGCATACTTGATCATCTCAGCAGTTGGAATGTCCGTGACCACGATGGGCGTCTCGAGCAGATAGAGGGGGCGGTAGAGGTCCTTCATGATCGCGACGGCCTGCTCGCTGTCTGCGCCGATGACCACGCGGTTCGGCCGCATAAAGTCTTCAATGGCGGAGCCTTCCCGCAGAAACTCCGGATTGGAGACGATATCAAACCGGAATCGACCGGTTTGGTTGGCCTTAATCACTTCGCGCAGCTTTTCGCCGGTACCGACCGGCACGGTGGACTTGGTGACGATGACCTTATACCCGGTCATGTTCTTCGCAATCCCGCGTCCCACCTCTTCCACGTACGACAAGTCGGCTGACCCATCAGATTTGGGAGGGGTTCCGACAGCAATGAAGATCACAAGGGCTTTATCGACGGCTTTGGCGACATCAGTCGTGAAATGGAGCCGGTCTTCTTTGATGCCTTTGGCGACGAGTTCCGTGATGCCGGGCTCGAAAAATGGCACTTCACCCTTTTCCAGTTTGGCAATCCGGCGCGCGTCCGTATCCATACAGGTGACGTTCACGCCGAATTCTGCAAAGCAGGCCCCGGTGACCAAGCCGACATAGCCCGTTCCAATCACGCTGATATGCATGGATGCATCTCCTCTTAAAGAAAAGCTGCGAATCGTGGGTGAGCGTTTCGTGTAGAGTGCGTAGTATAGCAACGCATGCCAGACCGAGCAATCATCTCGGAGGTTTTTGCAGTCCGTGCCGGATAGCGCATGGCAGGATGAATTGCAGATTGTGGCGTACTTCAGTAGAATTCGGCCTCTTCGCAGGAGGGATGCGCATGGTGGTTGCAGGCGGGCCCATCCAACGACCGTTGGCCATGATGATGCGTCCCATTACGAAGACCGTGCGACCCGATGATTCGTTATTGGTGGTAGCGCAGCAATTACGCGATGCCCGGGTCGGGGCCATGCTCGTCGCTGACCATGGCGACTATGTGGGCATTGTCAGTGAAGCCGATCTCGTTCGCAAGGCGATGGCCAGCGGGGCCGCGTCAGACCAGGTCACGGTTCGCTCCGTCATGAGTGCCCCCCTCATGACGATCGATATTGCCCAATCCGCGCATGAGGCGAGCGATGTGATGGCTGAACGAGGAATCCGGCATCTGGTGATTACCGATGAAGGGCGTGTGGTGGGGATGATCTCTGTTCGCGATCTGCTTCGATACTTCAAGAATTGGGGTACCTTGTAGCATGGTGTGCTCGCACGCCCGCTGTTGTCGCTTCCCCTCACGGTGTCTTTCGGTCTTTGGTCGATGATGGCACAAAGACCTGCCGTTGTTCCCATTCCCCGTCTCTTCTTGCTGTTCACCGCGCTCGTGACCGGCGCGATCGTCATGGCGCTCGAAATTCTGGGCAGCCGGCTGCTGGCTCCTGTCTTCGGAAATTCCCTCTTTGTGTGGGGCGCCTTGATCGGGATCATTCTCGCGGCCATGAGCTCCGGCTATGCGTTCGGCGGCTGGGCTTCCGACCGGTATCGTGTTGCGGCGGTGTTGGCGTGGCTGCTGCTCGGATCCGGCGCGTGGACGTTGCTGATGTCCTGGATGGGGCAGGGCGCCATTTTCCAGGTTGCCAAACTCGTCGAGGATCCGCGATGGGGCCCCAGCCTTGCCGCCTGTGTCTTGCTGGCCCCTCCGGCATTCGGCCTGAGCGGTGTGATGCCCGCATTGCTCCGATTAGCCGTTGTCGATATGGGATATCTGGGGCGACATACCGGCAGCATGATTGCGTTATCTACCGTCGGCAGTCTGGCGGGAACGTGGGGGACGGCGTTCTTTCTCCTTTCGTGGTTGGGCACGCAGACCCTCGTAGCGACGCTGGGGGTAATCCAATTGCTCTTGGGATTACTCTGGTTGCAACAAGGAAGCGGGAGAGTCACGAAGTTAACCGGGGTGGTGATGACCGGCCTGCTCATATCGGGTTGGCAACTGTTCGGCCAGGCTCCTCCGGTCGCAGGATTGGTCTATCAGGAAGATAGCCCCTATCAGCAAGTCCGTGTCCGTGACGATGATCTGTTTCGTTATCTCGTGCTCGATCGCACGTGGCATGCGGTCATGTGGCGATCAGACCCGACCGCCCTGTTTTTGCCCTATAGCCAACTGATGGTGGCGGCGGTCGCATTGGCTCCAGAGCCGAAACGAGGACTCATTTTAGGACATGGCGGCGGCTCGTTGGCCAAGTGGCTTGCTCAAGTCTGGCCTGAGCTAGAGTTGGATGTTGTCGAATTCGATCCGGTGGTGGTGCGGATGGCGGAACAGTATTTCGATTATCGCCCTCCTGCCAATCACCATGTCTCAGTGAAAGATGCGCGCGTGTTTCTGCGCGACACGAAAGCGACCTATGACGTCATCTGGGTTGACGCGTTTGCCCGGCATCTCATTCCCTTCCATTTGACGACGGTCGAATTCTTTTCGGAGCTTCGAGGACGTCTCAACCCCAATGGCGTGTTGGCTCTCAATCTGGCTTCTTCAGGGGAGGGTGGCGATCTTCAACGTGCGAATGCCGTGGTGCAGACATTGAAAAGCTCCTTTCCCTCAATTGAATCATTTGGGGTAAAGGGACCGTGGCGTGCGCACCAGACCACGGCAGAAAATCTCATTTTCTTCGGTGGCGGCCCGATCGCTACGATGTCGTATGACGAGATCGTGAAGCGTATTTACATGCAGGTGGAAGCCCGTCGATTGCCCCTCGAAGCGATAGCCTTGCTGGCCTCGCGACGTGCCACGCCTTGGCCGCCCGGGCTGACACTCACGGACGACTACACACCGTATGACCTGCTGATCGGCTCCCATGCAGTCGAAATGTCGCCAGAGGGGAATTCATCGCCGTAAGTGGTTGAAATGTAGCTACGAAGTGCCGATCTATCCTCTACATGCGACGAGCATTTCCTGCCTAAAGACCCCGTCTTGACCGTCCAAGAACTTTCTTGCTTCCTTTTAAATCCCTATGCTATAAGGTGACCCTCATCAGCCTTTTATTTAGGACATTTCCGAGCAGTGTGTGCTAGCCTCCGGGGCGCGGTGTCTAGCAGAAGGTTCAGATCGCGGTGGTCATTATTCACCAACCTAATCGCATCTCTTCTTAATCTCTTTAAGGAGGTAGGTCATGGGCAAGACGATGGTAGCTGTATTCTTTGGCCTGGTCATGTTAATGGCTGGGGCATCCGGCGCGTATGCGCTGCAAGCTGGCGGTGTCGAGATCGGCGATCTGGATACCGGCTCCGTGGTCGGTCAGCCATTTAAAGAATTGATTGTGGATGCGGAATTGTATGCCGTCGAGATCGGGAACTTGAAGGCCTGGTATCCACCGGTCACGGTGATTGATTTTAAAGTTCGCCCCGGCCGTCCGGTTGTTCTCAAAGTGACGAATAACTCCTCCAGCGAGCATGGCTTCCAGATGACCGATCCGGTCAACGCAGCATCACCGTTTGTCATGAAAGCGGAAGTGGTGCTGAAGCCTGGCGAGACCAAGTATATCGGTGTGCCCACCAGCGACATGTTCAATGCCACGCAGGGCAACACGCTGACCTATCGCTGCCATCTGCACCCGGCTCACGTCGGTGGCAAGTTGGTGATGATTAAGTAATCTGAGTTCGAACGGTACGAGTTGCAACGCCCCATCTGCAGTGATGCAGATGGGGCGTTGTCGTATCAAGGGTCTGTATCGAAATCGTCCTTGCCTAGACTTCCTGTTCCTTTTGACATTCTGCGGCAGCATCCAGCGGAATGTTTTGAATGCCTTGCAGGCGTCCTTCCACGATCAACAGCAGAAACCGACTCTCCGTCGGCGGCGCCTCTCGCCGGTCTGTCACCACGGTATTCATGTCCACGATCATTTCGTCGCCGTCCCATTGGGTGTCGTTCACCACCCAAAAATGACTGGCCGCATCAGGAAATTGCTTTGTGATGAAACTTTCGATGATCGTGCCGATATCCCCTACCTCCGTCATTGCGTAGGAAGGCAGCGGTGCGAGAGCGAGGATGGCAATACATGCAAGGCGCGTGAAGCAGTTCATGTGTACCTCCCGTGGATAGGGGGCCAATGAATGGACGCCGCGGGGCCACGTAGGGGCAAGTTGGCCTGCGCATGCCACAATTTACTTAAAGTCTACAGCGATCGACTGCGGAAAGCCAGGTATGGATCTGTTGTTGCACCGCTGGTTAGTGGAAAAACAGCGAAGGCTCCCGGAGGAGCCTTCGTGGTGCCACGCACATGTACTGAACCTAATTAGTTACGAACGCCGCTCCAGACCTTAGCCGGATCAATTTCTTTGTCCGGATTCAATGACTTGGCCTTTTCCAACAATACGTCAGTCGTCTCCGGATAGGCTGGGTCAGCAATGCAGCAGTTGTCCACCGGGCAGACAGCCGCACATTGAGGCTCGTCAAAGTGCCCGACGCACTCCGTGCAACGATCATGGGTGATGACGTAGATGTTATCACCGACTCCCTGCCCGTCTCCGACGTGATTGCCCTTGCCTTCAGCATCGCTGCGCGTTTCGAAAATTGCTTCGTTGGGACATTCGGGCAGGCATGCCCCGCAGGAAATACACTCATCGGTGATCAGAAGCGCCATGGCCTATGCCTCCTTCGCAGTTCCTTTAATGACGGATAAGATGTTGACAATTTCGTGCCGCCGCGACCATAGTTCGCGGCGAAACAGGTCCGCATTCTATGCTGGCGTTCTTCGGCAAGTCAACAGAATGAGGCTTGGGAAGAAGGCCTAGCACCAGGAAAGTCATGGGGCTTTGGGCCCAATGTACATGCGGCTCTACGCAGGTACGACTACATGAGGATGCATCCATGTCCGACAGCATTTGGTTATGGTGACGCGCGCGAGCGGGTCTGAATCGGAACAGCGTCGCAAGAAAATTGTGACGTTCGTGCTCTTAGTGATCTTGCTGATCAGTGTGAGCCTGTTTCTCGGCGGTCCAAAGGAATCCGAACTCATCATTGTCGAATTCCCGAACGGGAAGACGATGGAGACAGAGGTGGCCAGCACCCCGGAAAAGCTCCTGTTCGGGTTGGCCTTCCGGGAAGGATTGCCAGCCGATACGGGGATGCTTTATATCTTTGAATCGACCGGTTTGCACCGTGTCGCGACTCGTCAATTCCGCATTCCTGTTGATATGTTGTGGATTGATGAGAGTCATCATGTGGTACACATTCTCGAGCAGGTCCAGCCCTGCCTCCAGGATCCTTGCCCGTTCTACGGTCCGCCTCCCGAGCCGGTTCGCTACTTAATCGAAGCAGAGGCGGGGTACGCAAAGCGCGCAGGAATTACCACCGGTATGGAGCTCAAGTTCACATTACGGATGTAACAGTAAGGGGAGCCGGAATCGTTTATGGAAGGGTTTCAGTGCGTGGCCAAGGTTGAAGATATTCCTCCCGGCCAAGTCAAGGTCGTCAAGGTGAATGAGCGTGCCATTGCGGTCTTTAATATTGAGGGGCATTTTCACGCCATCTATAATTCGTGCCCTCATGAAGGTGGTCCTTTAAATAAAGGGCGCGTGAAGGGGCATGTCGTCTCCTGTCCCTGGCACGACTTGGCATTTGATGTGCGAAATGGGCAAGGCACGGACGGCGGGGGGTATTGCGTCGGAAGTTATGATGTGCGCGTAGAAGACGGGCAGATATTCGTCGGAGGGCGGCGCAAGGTGTAGCCGCACGGAATGATGATATTGGAGTTGTCAGGAAGATGAGTCCACTGAGCAAAGCGGTGCCGACAGGTACCGAGCAGGAGCCGGGTGCCAAAGTCGTGAAGGCGCGAGTGGGACTGCCGGTTCATATCCGGCTTTGGGAAGATCGCACGCGGGGAGAGTTATGGGTTCCGATCTATGACGCCGCAGTCATGCCCTTGGTGGAGGATGATTTTCTTCGTACCGCCAGCAACAATGCGGTCGATCAAGGGCAGCGTAGTTTCGAGTTCAAGCCCTCGGTTGCCGGCACTCATCGGGTGGTATTTGAGAAGCGGCTGGGGTGGAAGTTCACAGCCGAAGACCGGCAAATTTTTTATGTCACCGCGTCCTAAGAAGAGGGCGGCGAGAAAAAGGCCATGCCTGACATTGCATGCGTGAACGGTTGCTTCGGTCCTGTGGCGGAAGCCGTAGTCAGCATCGAGGACCGGGGATTTCAGTTTGGCGACGGTGTGTATGAGGTCATTCGCACCTATCGCGGGAAACCATTTGCCCTCGATGAGCATTTGGCCCGTTTTGAGCGCAGTGCGCAGGCGTTGCACCTCTCGTTGGGGCTTACCAAAGATCAGTGGATGGCGCTCGTTCAGGAAGGCCTTCGGCTGAGCCAGTTCCCTGAGACCAAAATCTATCTGCAGGTCACGCGAGGGCAGGCTCCACGGGATCATCTCTTTCCCGCCTCCACCGTGCCAACGACCGTGCTGACTTTTCGCGAACTCCATCCGCTGGATGCCTCAATTCGCAAGGCCGGGGTTGGAGCCGTAACAGTGGATGACATTCGCTGGGGACGGTGCGATATCAAGAGCGTCAATCTCTTGGCGAATGTGCTGGCGCGGCAGCGCGCGAAGGAAGCCGGTGTGTTTGAGGCGATTTTAGTTCGAGATGGGCTTGTCACCGAGGGGTCTGTCAGCAATGTCATGGTTGTGCGAAACGGTGTGGTTGAGACTGCGCCCGAAGGGCACCGCATTCTCTCAGGGGTCACGCGGGCGATGGTGCTGGAGCTGGCCAGGAAGGAAGGGCTTCCCGTGGTGGAGACATTTGTCGGTCGGGAAGATCTCTTGGCGGCATCCGAGGTGTTCTTGACGGGAACGACGGTGGAAGTGTTGCCGGTTGTGCGCATTGACGGGCAACCCATCGGTGCAGGTGTGCCAGGCCCGCTGTCACAACGTTTGTCTCGTCGTTGGGAGGCCCTGGTCGGGTAGCGTCCCTTGCTTTCACTCCTATGGCATGGTAAGGTTCCTCCGCTGTAAGTGGGCCTGGGCCCACTTTTTTGTTTGAGCAACTTTTGCCTATGAGTGATGCGGGAGCGGTGTCGGCAGGGAAGCCTTCGGTGAAACGCGCTGAGGCGCTCAACCTCCGCGTGCAAGAAGTTGCGGCTCCCATTCTGCAATCCCACGGCCTTGAGTTGGTCGAGGCAGTATGTGTCGGCCAAGGTCCCCGGACCGTGATCCGGGTTTTCATCGACAAGCCCGGCGGAATTTCGCTGACCGACTGTGAGCAGGCGCATCGCTCTCTGAGCCCGGCGCTGGATGTCATCGACCCGTTTCCACATGCCTATACGTTGGAAATTTCGTCGCCCGGCCTGGATCGCCCCCTGCGAACCGCGCATGATTATCGGCGTTTGATCGGCGAGCCGGTGACGCTCAAATTGCGCGAGCCGATTCAGTCGCAGTGGCGGCTGGTGGGGACCGTGCTGGAAGTGGAGGATGGCGCGGTGACGCTCGCTATCCAGCAGAAAAAAACGACGGAGACGATCCGGGTGGAGTTTGATCACATCGCCGTAGCGCGTCGGAAGGTCGAATTTTCCAAGTAGCAGACGGTGCCCGCTGCTCTGTTAACCATGAGGTGTGAGCTATGAACCGAGAGTTGATCGCCGTCATCGATGAAATCGGCCGTCAAAAAGGGATCGACAAGGCCCGGGTCATTGGCGCGATCGAGTCCGCGCTTCAAACTGCCGCCAAGAAACGATTTGGCCAGGCTGAAAACATCCAGGTGGAAATCGACAGCAAGACGGGAGAAATTTCGGTCGTCTCCAAGAAAATTATTGTCGATACCGTGGCCAATCCCAAAGCTGAAATCTCCCTGAAGGAAGCTCGCGAGTATGACGAAGGTGCGGAGGTAGGCGACGAGATCGGTTCTCTGATCGAGATGGATGAGCTGGGGCGTATCGCAGCTCAAACGGCCAAGCAGGTCATTTTTCAAAAAGTACGCGAGGCCGAGTGGGAAGCCGTTCAGAAGGAGTATTCGACACGGCAAGGCGACTTGGTCAACGGCATTATTCTGGGCATGGAGCGCCGGAACTTTCTGGTCGATCTCGGTAAGACGGAGGCGATCCTCCCCATCCAGGAGCAGATCCCGCGTGAAACCTATCGCCGAGGAGATCGTGTCAAGGCCTTGTTGTTGGAAGTGCGTCGAACCCCTAAAGATGTGCAGGTGATTCTCTCTCGTAGCCATCCCCAGTTTGTTGCCAAGTTGTTTGAGCTGGAGGTGCCGGAGGTCGGGGAGAAAATCGTTGAGATCAAGTCGATCGTGCGCGAGCCTGGTGACCGCACGAAGATCGCGGTGTCGTCGCGGGATAAAGCCGTGGACCCGGTAGGGGCCTGTGTCGGCATCAAGGGGTCGCGCGTGCAGGCGGTGGTCCGCGAGTTGCGCGGAGAGAAGATCGACATTATCACGTGGACGCAGGATCCTCGCGTGTTCATCGCGGAAGCATTGAATCCGGCGACGATCGAGAAGGTTGGCATCGACGAAGAGAAAAAGTCGGCCTTGGTGGTGGTGGCGGATTCGCAATTGTCGCTGGCGATCGGGAAGAATGGACAGAACGTCCGGCTTGCGGCGCGTCTGACCGGTTGGAAGATCGACATCATCAGCGCCACGGAGTACGAGAAGGAAAAAGCCGAGCGGGATCGGGATATCAAGGCGGCTTTAGCGGAAGAGACGGAAGCCCAGCGCCAGCAGGACGAGGCGCGGGCTGCAGCCCAGCAGGCGGACTAACGCGGCTCGGTGGTCACGAGCCGAATGGCAATCATCTAAGCGGGTGGAGCTGAGCGGTACTGTATGCGCGTGTACGAATTAGCAAAGCAGCTGGGGATGGAAAATCGGGAGCTGATTCCTGAACTGAAGCGGCTCGGGATTCCGGTGGCATCCCACAGCAGCGCGTTGGATGACGATTCGGTCCGCATGGCGCTTGAAAAGCTTGGCTCGAAGGCGCGTGCCGGTGAGACGTCTTCTTCCGGGCATGAGGCGAAGAAGATGACACGTTTGCCGAAAGAGTCCGCTGGATCGCACGCAGCCGCGCATGAAGAGGCGCCGAAACCCGACAAGAAGCGCATTCTCATCAAGAAGAAGCGTGAAGAGGGCGCAGAAGATGTCGCGGCGTCGCTTGCCGCAGCGGAAGCGGTGTTTGCCCCGGCTGCTCCCGCAGCGGCAGACGCCGGAGTTGTGGATCAGGCCCCCCTGCCAGGTTCTGAAGTGAGTGAGGCTGGTCCGATTGAACCGGTTCAGGCCCAGGAGCCCGAGCCTCCGCCGCCCGTTGTCGCGACGTCCGAAGATGTGACGACCAAGCCGTCTCAGGCTCCTGTGGTCACGACTCCTCCTGTCGATCCCCTTGCCGCAATCAAGAAGAAAAGTCTCGTTCCCGATGCATCAGAAAGCGAAGCCGCTGCGCGCGAGAAATTGAAAAAGGCAAAAAAGGCGCCCCGGACCCGGGAAGAAGATGAAGCCAAGTTTAAGAACGACGCCACTCGGTGGGGAGATTTGCGGGCGATCCCGGTGCAGCGGCGTGAGGACCGGTCCAAACATATTCACCATGCCTCGCCAACGGAAATCACCAAGCCGAGAAAGAAAAGCGTGAAATTGACCGCAGGAGTCAGCGTCAAAGAGTTTGCGGAACTCATCGGTCAGCGGCCGGCGGACGTGGTCCGGAAGCTGATGGATATGGGGCAGATGGTGACCTTCAACCAGTCGATCAATCTCGAGGCGGCGTCGTTGATTGCCGAAGAGTATGGCGCCAGGGTGGAAGTGTCGACGGAGAAAGTCGGCGAAGCCTTGCTGGAAGAGGCGGCGCAGTCATCCGGTGAAGAGCACGCGGTGTCGCGGCCTCCCGTCGTCACGATCATGGGCCATGTCGATCATGGAAAAACGTCTCTGCTGGACGCGATTCGTTCAACGAAGGTCGCCGAAGGCGAAGCCGGAGGGATTACGCAGCATATCGGCGCCTATATCGTCGGGGTTCATGACAAGCAGGTCACGTTCCTCGATACTCCTGGCCACGAAGCGTTCACCGCGATGCGGGCACGGGGAGCGAAGGCGACGGACATCGTCATTTTGGTCGTTGCTGCAGATGATGGCGTCATGCCCCAAACAGTCGAGGCCATTCATCATGCCAAGGCTGCCGGCGTACCGCTGATCGTCGCCATCAATAAAGTCGATAAGCCGGGTGCCAATGTCGATCGTGTGAAAAATGCCCTGACCGAGCATGGGTTGGTGGCCGAATCGTGGGGTGGTGACACGATTATGGTGGAAGTTTCCGCGAAACAGCGGACCGGTCTGGATCAACTTCTGGAAATGATCCTCTTGCAGGCGGAAGTCTTGGAGCTGAAAGCGGACCCCACGCGCATGGCGAAGGGCTTGGTGATCGAAGCCAAGCTGGATCGCGGGCGCGGCCCCATCGCGACGGTCCTTGTGCAAAGCGGGACTTTGCACGTAGGCGACGCGTTTGTCGTCGGTAATTTCAGCGGCCGGGTTCGCGCGTTAGTCACGGATACGGGAAAGAAAACCACCGAAGCGGGACCATCGGTGCCGGTCGAAGTGATCGGATTGCCGGGTGTGCCCTCTGCCGGTGACGCCTTTACCATCGTGAAGGATGAGCGAGTCGCCCGCGAGATTGCGCAAGAACGAGCGATGAAGCAGCGGGCTGCTGATCTGGCAGGCCCGGCGAAAGTCAGTCTGGATGACTTGTTCGCCAAAATCCAAGAGGGCAATGTCAAAGAGCTGCCGATCGTGATCAAGGCTGATGTGCAGGGTTCCTCCGAAGCCTTGGCTGCTGCCGTCGAGAAAATGCCGGCCGGCGCCGTCAAATTGCGCGTCATGCACACCGGAGTCGGAGGGATTACCGAAACCGATATCCTGCTGGCGGCCGCGTCGAAGGCGATTGTCATCGGATTCAACATCCGTCCTGAGCCAAAGGCCGCGGCGTTGGCGGAACGAGAGGGTGTAGATGTCCGTCTCTACAGCATTATTTATGACGCATTGAATGATATTCGTGCCGCTATGGAAGGGTTGCTCGAGCCCACGCTCAAGGAGCGGATTCTCGGACGTGCCGAAGTGCGGCAGATGTTTACGATTCCCAAGGCCGGCCTGGTGGCTGGTTGCTACGTGGTGGATGGCGTCATCTCGCGCGCCAGTGTCGGCGTGCGTGTGATTCGGGATAGTGTGGTGGTCTACGAGGGGAAGCTGGGCTCGCTGAGGCGTTTCAAGGACGATGTGCGGGAAGTCCAGCAAGGCTATGAGTGCGGTATCACGGTTGAAAACTTCAACGACCTCAAAGCAGGAGACATTATCGAGGCCTTTGCCATCGACAAGGTCGCGGCAAAGCTCGAATCGGCACACCGCGGCACTTCCCCGCAACCTCATCGGGCATGATCGTCGGGCTTTGCACGGTCGAGTTGTTCATCCCCGATGGACATTCATTGAAAGACAAGCGGCAGGTTTTGCAGAGTTTGAAAAGTCGCTTGCGGGATAAGTTCAACGTGTCAGTGGCTGAAGTAGGAGAGCAGGAATTGTGGCAGAAGGCGATTTTGGGATTGGCCTGTGTGGCGAATGAATCTGCCCACGTCAACCAGGTGCTGGACCAGGCTGTGAATTTGATTCAGGGGGTGCCCACGATTCAGCTGCTCCGCTCTCGGATCGAATTGTTGTAAGGCCACGTCATGACGAAATCGACGTATAGTCGGGCCGAACGGGTGGCCGATCAGATCCGCATGGAAGTGGCCGACATATTAATGCGCAAGATCAAAGATCCGCGCGTGCGTTCCGTGACGGTGACCGATGTGGAGTTGACCAAAGATTTGCGCATTGCGCGTGTCTTTGTCACCACCATGGAGCAGAACAAAGACGAGCGGCTGGTATTTGACGGGCTAGCGAAAGCGAGTGGTTTTGTCCGGGCGGAACTAGGGCGGCGACTGGCGTTACGGTATCTGCCGGAATTGATTTTTATGAAAGACGTCAGCGGCCCCAGGGCTGATCGGGTTCTCGCGCTGTTGGACGGATTGCACCTGGATGAAACCAAAGAAGACAGGCTACCAGAAACCCCTCGCACCGATGTCTAGCCGATGATGATCGCGTCGACGGAATCCCAGACGGCTACCATGCTTCAGGATGGCGTGCTGAATGTCCGCAAAGAAGCCGGATGGACGTCACACGATGTGGTCGCCCGTGTTCGAGGAAAATTGCGCGGAATGAAACTGGGCCATGCGGGCACCCTCGATCCCGCTGCAACCGGGGTTCTCCCGCTGCTGGTCGGCCGTGGCACGCGCATCGCTGAATATCTGCTCGAATGGGATAAAACCTATCTGGCCGGAATGCGATTGGGTGAAACGACCGATACGCAAGATGCCACTGGAACGGTGCTCCAGCGCTCGCCTATTACGGCTTTGACCGAAGCTCGTATCCGGGAAACTATTGCTGGGTTTGAAGGCCGCATTCAACAGGTTCCTCCCATGTATTCAGCCGTGAAAGTGGGAGGGGTTCCCCTCTATAAAGCTGCGCGAGCAGGGAAGGATGTGGCCCGCCAGCCTCGTGAAGTCACCGTCTTTCGTTTGGAAGTCGTCAGCATTCAGCTGCCTGATGTCATGCTCCGTGTGGTCTGCTCCAAAGGAACGTATATCAGGACGCTCTGCGCGGATATCGGAGAAAAACTCGGGGTTGGCGGTCATATGGCGACCTTGATACGCGAACGCGTCGGGCCGCTGATGGTAGAACAGGCCTTGACCGTCAATGAAGTCGAGACACGCCTGACTCAGGGGACGTTGGCCGGATCGATGCTCACGTTGGATGAGGCGCTGGTAGGGCTTCCAGTCTGCATCATCGGCGGGGAGACTGCACGGCGGGTCGTACATGGCATGGCAGTTCCGACCGCCGATGTGTTGAGTTGGCAGGGCTTGCCGACCATTCTCCCGGAAGCCTCGGGTGGACCCATCCGTATCAAGGACACGGCTGGACGATTGCTCGCGATCGGCACCATGCCCGCCGGACTCGGCGACCAGGCCAGGATGCCGGGTGAGCTGTCGATTGCGATGTCAAAGGTATTAGTCGAGGACGAATCACAGGGTAGTAGTATTGCGAACTCAATAGAGGAGTAGAGACGTATGGCACTGGTCAAAGAAGTGAAGACAGAGTTGATGAAGAATTTTCAGCAGCATGACAAGGACACCGGTTCTCCGGAAGTGCAAATCGCCATTCTGACGAACCGGATTACGTATTTGACGGAACATTTTAAATTGCACAAGAAGGACCACCATTCCCGGCGTGGATTGTTGACGTTGGTCGGACGCCGTCGCCGCTTGTTGGATTATCTCCGGCACGTCGAAGAAGGCCGCTATCGCGCCGTGATCGAACGTCTGGGGATCCGTAAGTAGTCGTGTGATCGAATCGGCCGCCACATGTGTGGCGGCCGAACTATTGTCCCCGCAGGTGAACACTGAAACAAGTTCAAACGCATGGGCCATCTAGGGGCCGCATTCGAATTGAGCTTATCTCTGTGGGCATCTGTGGGATTTAACCGGAGGAGACCATAGATGAAACAAGTAGTAGATATCGAGCTGGCAGGTCGCCGCTTGACACTGGAGACCGGCCGTATTGCCAAACAGGCGGACGGTGCGATTTGGGCCACCTACGGCGACACGGTGGTGCTCGCCACGGCTGTCGCCTCACAAAACGCGAAGCCTGGTGTGGACTTTCTTCCGCTGACGGTGGATTACCAGGAAAAGACCTACGCGGCCGGCAAGATTCCCGGCGGGTATTTCAAGCGGGAAGGGCGACCCTCCGAGCGGGAAGTGCTCACCAGCCGATTGATCGATCGTCCGCTGCGCCCCCTCTTTCCCGAAGGCTACTATTTCGAAACCCAAGTCATCACCTCGGTGCTCTCGGCTGATAAAACCGGCGTGTCCGATGTGATTGCGATCACCGCCGCGTCTGCCGCGTTGGCCATTTCGTCCATTCCGTTCAATGGCCCCATCGCAGGTGTGAAAATCGGTCGGGTGAACGGCCAGTTTGTCGTGAATCCCGACTTGGAAACCCTTGAGACGAGTGATCTACATCTCGTGGTGGCGGGCACTGCCGACGCTGTGATGATGGTCGAAGCGGGAGCCAATGAATTGCCTGAAGCGACCATGCTGGAGGCGATCGAGTTGGCGCACAGCGAGATTAAGAAAATTGTCGCGAAGATCGAAGAGCTTCGCACCCTGGCCGGTAAGCCGAAGCGAGTAGTGACGCAAGAACCGATCGACGCTGCCTTGGCCGAACAAGTGCGCAAGCTGGTGGCGGGCCCGATTCGTGAAGCCATACTGATTCCCAATAAGAGCGCACGGCAGGAGCGATTGGATCAGGTCCTGGCCGAGACGCTTGTCGCGCTTAAGTCGGAAGAGCCCAACCGCGACCGGCATGTCAAAATCATTTTCCACGGCTTGGAATACACCGAAGTTCGCAACATGATTCTCGAGAAACGGGTGCGTGCCGATGGGCGCGGTCCGTCGGACATTCGTCCGATCACGTGCGAAGTGAGTGTGTTGCCACGCGCGCACGGCTCTGCGGTATTTACCCGCGGGGAAACGCAAAGCTTAGCGGTGGTGACGTTGGGAACCACTGACGATGAGCAGCGTATCGACGCCTTGGAAGGCGAGTACATGCGCACCTTCATGTTGCACTACAATTTCCCGCCCTTCAGTGTCGGCGAGGCTAGGCCGTTGCGATCCCCTGGGCGCCGCGAAGTCGGGCACGGCGCACTAGCAGAGCGCGCATTGAAGTCGATCATCCCTGGGAAAGATAAGTTTCCCTACACCGTTCGAATCGTGTCGGAAATTCTTGAATCCAACGGCTCCTCGTCCATGGCCACGGTCTGCGGCGGAACGCTGGCCTTGCTGGATGCGGGTGTGCCGATCAAGGAACCGGTGGCGGGCATCGCGATGGGCCTGATCAAGGAAGGTGATCAGGTCTTGGTCCTCTCAGACATTCTCGGCTTGGAAGATCATCTGGGCGATATGGATTTCAAGGTGACGGGGACGAAAAACGGAGTCACCGCGCTGCAGATGGACATCAAGATCGGGGGAATCGACGCCGCGTTGATGCGGGAAGCGCTGGCGCAGGCCAAGGCCGGTCGACTGCATATTCTGGGCTGCATGGCGCAGGCGTTGACGGCTCCCAGGACCAAGTTGTCCGCCTTCGCTCCGCGCATATTCCCGATGAAGATCAAGCAGGATAAGATCCGTGATGTCATCGGCCCAGGTGGAAAAATGATCCGCAGCATCATCGCGGAGACCGGTGTGAAGATCAATGTCGAAGACACGGGCGATGTGACGATCGCGTCCTCAGACGAAGCCTCGGCACAGAAGGCCATCGATATGATCAAGCGTCTGACCGAAGAAGTCGAGGTCGGCAAGATTTATCTGGGGACCGTTCGAAAGATTATGGATTTCGGCGCCTTCGTCGAAGTGCTTCCGGGCACCGACGGTTTGGTCCACATCTCTCAGTTGGCGCACCACCGCGTCAAGGCGGTCACCGATGAGGTCAAGGAAGGTGACCAGATCCAGGTGAAAGTGTTGGAAATCGATAAGCAGGGGAAAATCCGTTTGAGCCGGAAAGAAGCGATGCCGGCACCTGCGGGCTCTCCCGCAACTGAGCCGACTCCCGCAGGATAATCGATCGTGTATCGCAAGATCGTTCTCGACAACAAGTTGCGGGTCGTGGCCGAATTACTGCCGACGTTGAAGTCTGTCACGATCGGCATTTGGGTCAATGTCGGCTCCCGCGACGAGCAGCCGGGCGAGGAGGGACTGTCTCACTTTCTCGAGCATATGTTTTTCAAGGGGACGCGAAGCCGATCGGCGACGCAGATTTCCCGTGAAATTGATGCGCTGGGCGGAGAGATGAATGCCTTCACGACTCGCGAGACGACGACGTTTTATGTGAAAGTGCTCGATCAACAATTGGAAGCGGCGTTGGAGTTGCTCTCCGATCTGTTCTACCGTTCGCGGTTCGAGTCCAAGGAAGTCGAAAAAGAAAAACAAGTGGTGCTGGAAGAGATCCGGATGGTTCAGGATGATCCGGAGGATCTCGTTCAGGAACTCCACATGAAGCATACGCTCGGCAGTCACCCGTTGGGCCGGCCTATCCTGGGGCAAGCTCCGAGAATCCAGGCGTTGGGTCGTCAGGACCTGGTCTCGTATGTCGGTTCTCACTACGATCCTGAGCGCACGGTTGTTGCCGTTGCGGGGAACTTCACCTGGAAGCGCCTCGAACAACTCCTGGCCCGCTACTTCTCCGCCCCTCACAAAGGCGTCGCGGTCAAGCAGAGTCGGCGGCCACCCGAAGTCCGTGGAGGAGTGCTGGTGAGGCGTAAGGCGTTGGAGCAGGTCCATCTCTGTTTAGGCCTGCAGGGATTGGGCGCTGGACATAAAGATCGGTATGCGGCTCATGCGCTCAATGGAGTGCTGGGCGGAAGCGTGAGTTCCCGCCTGTTTCAGGAGGTGAGAGAGAAGCGTGGTCTCGTGTATTCAATTTATTCGTTCCTGTCCACATACTCGGACGGCGGGATGACGACGGTGTATGCCGGCACGCGCCCGAAAGAGGTGGAGCGTGTAGTTGAGGTCGTGTGCCGGGAACTCAAGAAGCTGCGCAGCAAGGGGATTGATGCAAAAGATCTCGCCCGCGTGAAGAATCAAATGAAGGGCAGTCTCATGCTCAGCCTGGAAAGCTCGCATAGCCGGATGAGTAAACTCGCGAAAGACGAATTGACGCAAGGGAGTCATGTTTCGCTCGAACAAATGATCGGGGAGATTGACCGTGTGACGACGGATCAGGTCTATCGTGTGGCCCAGACCTTGTTGGATCAGCGGTGTCTCGCGATCACAGCGCTTGGACCCATACCGGTGAATAGCCTTCAGTCGTTTGCGTCATAATAGATCACGCGCCTGCATCTCCTCGGTCGGCGCAGCAACTGAGCGTGAGAGAGAAGCAACCATCGACGTGCTTCTGACCGCTAACTGATTGATCGGGCGGCATTTTGATCGTGGCAACTGCCGTACAATTTTCGAAAAACATTTTCTTGACACGTTTGGTGGATTTAAGTACCATGGCCGC
>ERZ724526.334-NODE-334-length-27923-cov-5.237010_pt1 | contig 27923 bp, 24 predicted proteins | sample MGYA00376059_ERZ724526 | MGnify/ENA primary metagenome ERZ724526 (study PRJEB28724, sample SAMN07190883) | activated sludge metagenome | isolation source: activated sludge of sewage treatment plant in Hong Hong | place: Hong Kong | collected 2016-03-17 ...
TATCGTCCCCACATTCACATGCGGCTTCAATCGCTCAAATTTACTCTTCGCCATAATTCAGTTCTACCCTATAATTTAATAATCTATGAAAATCAAAATTATTTATTCTTATTAATAATCGCCTCAGCCACACTTTTAGGCGCTTCAGAATAATGTTTAAATTCCATTGTATAAGTTGCCCTACCTTGTGTAGCAGATCTTAATACTGTCGAGTATCCAAACATTTCAGCCAGAGGAACTTCAGCTTTAATAATTTTAAAACCAACTGTATCATCCATTCCTTGAATCATGCCACGTCTAGAAGACAAATCACCTACCACGTTACCCATAAAGTCCGGGGGAGTTTCTACTTCGACTGACATAATCGGCTCCAAAAGAATCGGGGTTGCTTTTTTCATACCATCTTTAAATGCGATTGAAGCCGCCATCTTAAAAGCATTCTCATTTGAATCCACATCATGATATGACCCATCAAACAACGCTATTTTTACATCCACCACGGGATAACCAGCCAATACGCCATTAGTAAGAGAGTCTATCAATCCCTTCTCAACAGCAGGGATGTACTCTCTTGGCACCACCCCCCCCTTTATCTCATCAATAAATTGAAAACCCTTCCCTGCTTCATTTGGCTCCATTCTTAACCAAACATGGCCATACTGTCCTCGCCCGCCACTTTGCTTGATAAATTTACCCTCAATCTCTACTTTCTTTTTAATTGCTTCCCTATATGCCACTTGCGGAGCACCAACATTAGCCTCCACACTAAATTCCCTTTTCATACGATCTACAATAATTTCCAAATGGAGCTCACCCATTCCAGATATAATTGTCTGACCTGACTCCTCATCGGTTCTAACTCTAAACGAAGGATCTTCTTGTGCCAATCTATTAAGCGCTATGCCCATTTTCTCTTGATCGTTTTTTGTTTTTGGCTCAACCGCAACATGAATAACAGGCTCAGGAAAATCCATTCTTTCCAACGTTATTATATGCTCCGTATCACATAGTGTATCGCCTGTGATTACTTCTTTCAAACCGACTGCAGCAGCAATGTCACCCGCACGCACTTCTTTTATCTCATCTCTTTGATTAGCATGCATTTGAAGCAATCGACCAACTCTTTCTTTTTTCTGCTTAACTGAGTTATATACAGTATCACCAGAATTTACAACTCCCGAATAAACACGAAAGAAAATCAATTGCCCAACATAAGGATCAGTCGCTATCTTAAAAGCCAGACTAGAAAATGGCTCTTCATCACTTGCATGACGCTCATCCTTTTCTCCATTTGATTTTAATCCCTGTATTGCCGACTTATCTAGCGGTGATGGTAAAAAATCGATTACCGCATCAAGCATTGCTTGAACGCCCTTATTCTTAAATGCCGAGCCGCAAAGCATGGGCACAATTTCGTTTGCAAGCGTCCTAATCCTTATTCCATTTTTTATGTCTTCCGCAGCCAATTCTCCACTTTCTAGATACTTATTCATTAGCTCTTCCGAAGCCTCTGCGGCAGACTCTATCATTGATTCTCTCGCAGCCTTTACAGAATCTAGCATATCCTCAGGAACATCACGCTCATCATATCTCATTCCTTGAGAGGCTTCATCCCAATAGATCGCCTTTAATTTTATTAAATCCACAATCCCTTCAAATTTATCCTCAGCACCAATTGGCAATTGAATCGGCACTGGCAACGCCTTAAGTCTCGATTTAATTTGCTCCTGAACTCGATTAAAATTAGCACCCGATCGATCCATTTTATTTACAAACGCCAATCTTGGTACCTTATATTTATTTGCTTGACGCCAAACCGTCTCTGTTTGCGGCTGAACCCCACCCACCGCACAAAAAACTGTACAAGCCCCATCCAAAACCCTTAGCGAACGCTCCACCTCAATTGTAAAATCTACGTGACCAGGAGTGTCTATAATGTTGATGCGATGCTCTGGATAATTTTTGGCCATCCCGCTCCAAAAGCATGTCGTTGCTGCAGACGTAATCGTTATACCTCTTTCCTGCTCTTGCTCCATCCAATCCATAGTCGCAGCCCCATCATGCACCTCACCCAATTTGTGAGACACTCCGGTGTAAAACAAAACCCGCTCCGTAGTTGTTGTTTTTCCGGCATCTATATGAGCCATAATGCCAATATTACGATAACGCTCTATAGGTGTTTTTCTAGACACATTAAACCTTACTAACTTTAATTAAACTGAATTCTCTAGCGCTTTCTAAAAAATCTTAAAAACCTCTAGAATCGATAATGTGAGAATGCTTTATTTGACTCCGCCATGCGATGCACCTCTTCTCTTTTCTTTATTGCGCCGCCACGTCCCTCGGATGCCTCTATCAATTCTACAGCCAAACGCAAATCCATTGATTTCTCATTTCTTTTACGGGCAGCATCTCTAAGCCACCTCATAGCCAGCGCATTACGGCGCACCGATCTGACCTCAACTGGCACCTGATAATTTGCACCACCTACCCTACGACTTTTAACCTCAACAATCGGTCTTATATTGCCTAATGCAATTGTAAAAACTTCTACAGGATTTTTACCCGTCTTTTTCTCTACTTGCGAAAGTGCACCATAAATAATTCTTTCAGCCACAGACTTTTTGCCGCGAGTCATCAAAACATTCACAAATTTAGCCACTTCAATATTGCTATACTTTGGATCAGGCAAAATTTCTCGCTTTGGTATTTCTCTACGCCTTGACATTTACCTACCTTGAAAAAAATTCAAATAAAATCAACCAAATTCCGACTAAGATACTTTAGGTTTTTTTGAACCATACTTAGATCGACCTTGCTTTCTATCTTTCACTCCCGCCGTATCCAGACTGCCGCGAACCGTATGATATCTTACACCAGGAAGATCCTTTACACGCCCACCCCGTATCAACACCACAGAATGCTCTTGCAGATTATGACCTTCTCCACCAATATAGCTCGACACCTCGAAGCCATTTGTCAATCTCACTCTAGCAACTTTCCTCAAAGCAGAATTTGGCTTTTTAGGTGTTGTTGTATATACACGTGTACACACACCCCTTTTTTGCGGGCAACTTTCCAAAGCGGGAACCTTACTCTTAACTCTTTTATCTTGCCGTGGCTTTCTAATTAATTGACTTGTTGTTGGCATTTTATAATCTATGACTTACATCTTTCATTTAACTTATTTAACTAGCTAGCTTGCTTAACTCGTAGCTTACTAGCCACATAATTTTCATAACGCATAATAATTGACCTAACTATACGCCAGGCCGATAAGCGCATATAGCCAGATACAAAAGATTGGGGATTCTATGGGGTTTAAATCCATATGTCAAGAATACACTTCAACCACCCCGCCTAACTCCACTACCGTTAACGAAATCGTCAGTCGCTCAGGTATGCATGGCCAAACTAGCACCAATTTAATAGCCTGCATAATCTTTTCAAACCCACCTTCAGACTGTGATACTGAATAAAAAGGTTTACTACTAAGCCTACTTTCATTTGATACCGAAAGTAACAACCTACCTTTTAATGTACTGTCTTCTAGAAAGATACTGGTGAAATCCATTAACTCTAATTCTTGCCCGAATCCGCCCAAAACTAAATCATCTCTAATGTATTTGCCACCAACTCCATCACAACTAGGCATAGCCAAGTTAAATTCTGTCTTGAGGTAACCCTCTACTCGGGACTTAGAAGTATACGTTATCAGCAATTGATTTTCAATTAATTCAATCTTTTTATTGATTTTATAACCATCGAAGTCTGCTTTAAATTTTATCCCGTGATCATGTTTTGATTCAAATTGGTACATCACTAAGTGATCATCGATAGATTCAACAAAAAGTGCTTGCGCTGCTCTGCCCCCTTCTAAATCCGCTGAGCTAATTTGATGTTTAAAACTCAACCGATCATGTGCCGATGCAATACCCGATCCACTTTGTTGTAAATTAGGCATATCATATTTAATTTTGTGATAATAATGCTCTTCCTGCCTACGAAGGGTATCACCGAAGTTGTGCTTAAGCTTATAAGCGTCAAATTCACAAATACTAGCTGCCCCATCAAGCTTTGAAATCACTTGCAATATTCCATTATTCAAATAGATCTCTTCTACTCCATCCAAATCTGTATCTTCTATGTAGATAGTCGGTCTTGGTGCAATTAGATCCAACATCCCTTCAAGCTCAACGATATTATTGAAAACAGCACGCCTAAGATGTGGAAGATATAAACCACCAAATAAACCATGCCAATATGCATCATTGGCTTGTGAGGCATAGAGCTTCTCGCGCATTGTTGCGCTTTGCTGTTTAACCGGAAGCGAGGCAAAACGCTGTGATAAACTCAGCATCCGCTTATGCATCCAATTCGATTCAGGATACCGTGAGAAAAAATTCTTCCAGATACCCCCCCTTAGAAAGGGTTTATTGTGTTCATACGATCCTGATACTTTAGACTGCTGAACTAAATCAGCATACCGATTCGCTAAATCTGCAGGTAAAGTCCACTCATTCATCTCAATATAAGAAGTTGTTGGAAGATAAATGATTCCTCGAGATTTTTCTGAACGATGATAATCCCGATAATGACTTGTCATTATTTGAGGAGAAGCGAGTACCCCCTGTATAAACTGTTCCAACCAACCTTTTTCATAAACCCATTGGTAGGTTTCAGGCCAAATTCCAAATTTTTCAATATCGTCAAAATAGATTGCTGCAACTCGTTGACTTGCCGCTTGATGCTCCGAGAGTGACTCTATATATGCAATTGCATCACTCGCAGGAGAAAAAGGAAGTTTGTAGCGTAACGCTTCAGAAATCGGAAAAAGATCCAGTCTCTGATTATCTTCTTCTGTCGTAAAATAGCCATTGAGCTCAGCTTTCGTTTTTCCGGCACAAAGAAAATGGTAATCATCTACGATGACATAGCTTATTCCACAATCAACTAATGCAGGAATAACAGTTGACTCCCAAACTCTCTCTGTTAGCCATGCTCCCTGGGGCCGCTGTCCTAATTTTTTGTTTAATTTTTTAGAGAATGTTTCTAGCTGTCCGATTCGATCGCGATTGGGTATTGTTGCTAGAACGGGTTCCGTATCACCTGCGCTAAACAACTCGACTTGACCTCGCTTTACCATTGCTTTGAGCAATTTCATATCTTCAGGATGATGATCGAATAAATAGTCGAGTAACCACCCAGAAAAGTGAACTGCAAATTTAAAATCAGGGTATCGATGTACTACATGCAAAAAAGGTTTATAGCAGCGAATGTGCGCGTCTTCTAAGACCTCTGGAAAGTTTCCAACAGGCTGGTGGGCATGAACACCAAAAAGCAATGATACGGGTTTTGACATGACTCAATTTCCCTCACGAAGGGTAGAATAATTACACACGTCTGGATAGACTCATACTCAATTCTGACATGACCAAATTCTGAGTAATTACTCAACAAAAAAATGATTTAATTTGAACGTCGCATCGTTTCTATCATGCGAGCATTACTGTTGCCATAACTAATGGGTTCTGATAATTCACTCGGTATTGGTTGTTTAAGTAGGCTATATAGATTCGCAAGATTCTTGCGAAATAGGCGATCAAAACTTGCAACAGCCTGTGAGGAATTATAATCGCCGAACCACCAAAACCAATCTGAACTTTCGCATGATGCAAGCTGCCGTTTAGCTGCTGCTTGTTCCTCATCGGTTAAATTACCTATTTTCAAGACCGCATCATAACTTTGTTTAGCCTTACATAGGATATCCCAAGCCAAATTTTTGTCATGGCTTCCGATCCAGGTTGAAAAATTACCATAAACCCAGCTCCCCGCGGCCAAATTCGGCAGAAAAACAGCCTCAGTATCCGATTCTTTTAAATGCACCAAGTAGTCTCGAAACGTGGAAGTTTTAATTGCCAAATGATTCCCTATCATTTCGTAAAGATCGTTTAGAAAGTAGTATCCATTATAAGGATAGGATTCCCATGCATTTTCTCCATCTAGTATGATCGTAACCACGGGATCCTCAGCATCCTTTACCTCATGATGAATCCTTTCCAGTGAATGTACAAAATTTTCTGCAGCATCCCGACCATACCATTTAGCATACTCAAATCCGATCATATCCGATAACTTGTCATCACGAAAAAAACAAATCACATCTTCTTTATTTGTTAATACTTTATAAGCGCGATATAAATACTCACTCCGCTCAGGTAACTGCCTATCAGGATAGGATTTACGCAAGCTCTGAGCCAACACACCTTCACCACTCGCAGTCCATTTCAACTCCGATGCAGCAAGAATTTCTACGAAATCCTTTGAAATCCCACCTTCTGCAGGCCATACACCAAATGGGTAAGAATGAAAACGTTGTTTATGAGATTCTTTAGCCAATTCAAGATGATAAGCAACACGGTCTCGCCCTCCTGGGTAGTTAGAATTTGACGGTAAAATAGCGTCAGGAAGGCTATCGTAGGCTGAATTGAAATCGATCAATAAGGGTGAAAGTGGGTGATAATGTGGGGTAGTTGATAACTCAATCTGTCCTGATACTGCAAGTTTGCGATAGCGCGATATCAAATCCTGAATTAACGTTCCGATCAATTCAAATAACTGCTTGCGATCACTATAGGTAAAACTGTTACCCTGCTGCATCAGTTTTCCAACTAATTCACAATTTTTGCGAACACTCTCACCCGTCCAGGCTAGGTGATACCAAGTCAACAAATCAGCAAGATACTGACCTGAAACGTAACTCATCTCTGCGTCCCCGTTGCCTATCAACGTTTCATAGATATCCCGTAAATGCTGATAGGCTCGGTAGGGCTTGAGCATCGTATCATGATTACTTTGAAAACACTGATTCAAAATAAACATTCGATCCTCTAGTGAAATCAAGTTTAAATCTGGAGTAATCAATAAGCGTAGTAGTGGATCCCGCAGCGTTTCTTGCAAAAATTGATCAGAGTAATCTTCAAGCTGTTCAAGAAGTATAGGTACAAAATTGATCACTGCCTTTACTCTTGGATGTTTCTCTAAGTGATAGGCCATATCGGTGTAATCTTTGATCGCGTGCAAGTAAACCCACGGAAGCAAAAATTCACCAGTTTCATGGTCCCGATAGTCAGGCTGGTGCATATGCCACATTAAAATTAAATTAAGCGAATTCATTCCCAAACGATCCAACAAAAAATTTAAAAATTCCTCACTTAACGTAATTCATGAATACCCTGCCCAAGCATTTCAGGCGTAATTAACGTAATTCCTTTTTTAGTTACATGAAACCGCTTACCATCCTCTTCAGCATCAAAACCTACCCTAAGTCCTTCTGGAATAATGCAGTTTTTTTCTACAACAACATTCTTTAAACGTGCGTGCCGCCCAATATCGACATTAGGCAGTATCACCGAATCTTCGATTATTCCAAAACTTCTAACCTGAACATTGGAAAACAATAAAGAGCGTCGAATCGTCGCACCACTAATAATACAGCCGCCCGACACCATGGAATCCAGCGCTTGCCCACGCCGATTATCATCATCAAAAACAAACTTGGCGGGTGGCAGTTGCTCTTGGTATGTCCAGATAGGCCAGTCTTCATCATAAAGATTAAGATCGGGAGTCACGGTTGTCAGATCGATATTTGCTTCCCAATAAGCATCAATCGTTCCCACATCCCTCCAATAAGGAATACCTGATGCCATGTTGACACAACTATTGGTAAAGCGATGTGCATACACTCGATATTGGCTGTTGACTAAATAAGGGATAATATCTTTTCCAAAATCATGCGTTGAAGCATTGTCATCATGATCCCGTATCAATTGTTCAAATAAAAACTGTGAATTAAAAACATAAATGCCCATACTAGCGAGCGCGCGGTCTGGCTGCCCTGGAATCGGGGTAGGGTTCTCTGGTTTCTCTGCAAAGCTCGTTATGCGCCATTGCTCATCAACCGCCATAACTCCAAACGCTCGCGCTTCTTCAAGCGAAACCTCCAAACACGCGATAGACATATCCGCCCCTTTCTGAATATGCTCATCCAGCAGCTTGCTGTAATCCATCTTATAGATATGATCGCCACCTAAAATCAATACATAGCTAGGATCATGATTGCGCAATATATCCAAATTCTGAAACACCGCATCGGCAGTTCCTTGATACCAAGTTTCTTCTGTTCGTTGTTGAGCAGGCAATAATTCAACAAATTCCTTAAAACGACCATCAAGAAAACTCCACCCTCTTTGGATATGGCGAATTAAACTTTGCGCTTTATACTGAGTTACGACCCCAATCCGACGAACACCGGAATTCACGCAATTAGAAAGCGGAAAATCAATGATACGAAACTTGCCACCAAAGGGCACAGCCGGCTTGGCGCGCCAATCAGTCATGTTATGCAAGCGACTACCGCGGCCACCTGCCAAAATTAGTGCAAGGGTATTTCGTGTCGCCATACAACATCCCCCCGATAAAAAAGTTTACTTTCTAGCCCTGAATTACTATCCCAATGATTTATAAACAAAAAAGTGCGTCTTTGAAATCTAAAGTCAGGTATCACTTTCCCATCGCCACAGGCTGATTTAAACTGTGGCTGTTCATCGAATTGTTTATTCTTCTATTGTTCCATCTTACTTGATCCCTAATAGCATTACTAGCCATGAAATCAAAGCAGCTATCAACCGTTTCTTACCCTCTACAGCATGAGCTGCTTACAGCTAGACTTCATGATCCATTTGCCTATTTAGGCGCGCACCCAGTTTCCAATGAAACCGTTGTAAGAACTTTCTTACCACATGCAGAAAAAGTTTGGCTGCAAACTGAAGCAGGTTTTACTGAAATGACCTGTGCTCATGTCGATGGGCTCTTTGAATGGCGCGGCAAAGATTCAATCCCAAAATGCTATCGCATCAGAATACGTAAAAAAAATGATGCGGCACCAGAAAATTTACATGAATTTTATGACCCTTACTCGTTCCCACTGCAAATTTCTGATTTAGATTTGTATTTATTTAATGAAGGTAAATTACACCAAGCCTACCGAATGCTAGGGGCGCATCACTTAACGATCAATGACATTGCAGGAATACGCTTTTCGGTTTGGGCGCCCAATGCCGAGCGAGTCAGTGTCGTAGGAGATCATAATGGTTGGGATGGGCGTGTCCATCCCATGGCCGTTCATCATCAAAGTGGTGTTTGGGAATTATTTATACCAGGATTTCCAGGTCATGGGATTTACAAATATGAAATTCGTAATCGCCATAGCGGTGAGATACTACTAAAAACCGATCCTTTTGCAAATTATCATGAGATTCGACCGAATAATGCTGCATATACACCGACTCATTCCAGTTTTACATGGAGTGACGATCTATGGATGAATCAAAGAAAACATTGGGATTGGCTTCATGCACCGCTTAATCTATATGAAATTCATGTTGGATCATGGAAACGCCACACCGATGGTAAATTCTTCAACTATCGTGAGTTAGCGCACCATTTAATTCCTTATTTACTTGAAATGGGTTATACCCATGTCGAGTTATTGCCCATTTCCGAACATCCCCTTGATGAATCGTGGGGCTATCAAACGACAGGTTACTTTGCAGTAACAAGCCGCTATGGCTCACCTGAGGATTTCAAATTTTTTATCAATGCCTGCCATCAGGCAAACATAGGCGTTATTCTGGATTGGGTTCCCGCGCATTTTCCGCAAGATAGTTTCTCACTGGCACGATTTGATGGAACTGCTCTCTACGAGCATGAAGACCCTCGGCTCGGATTTCATCACGACTGGGGTACTTTTATCTTCAATTATGGCCGGAATGAAGTGAAATCGTTTTTACTATCCAGTGCGCATTACTGGTTAAATAATTTTCATCTCGATGGATTACGGGTAGATGCAGTGGCCTCAATGCTTTATCTCGATTACTCGCGTCAACACGGTGAATGGCTACCAAATAAATATGGTGGTCGTGAAAATCTCGAAGCCATCGATTTCCTGCGCGAACTCAACATCATGGTTCATGATGCATTTCCAGGCGCGCTCACATTTGCAGAAGAATCAACTGCATGGCCTGCGGTTTCACGTCCAACTTATGTGGGAGGACTCGGTTTCTCGATGAAGTGGAATATGGGCTGGATGAATGATACGTTGAGCTACATTCGCCAGGATCCGATTTATCGGCGCTATCATCATAATCAACTTACCTTCAATCAACTCTACGCTTATTCTGAGAACTTTGTATTACCCTTTTCTCACGATGAAGTCGTCCATGGGAAGGGGTCGTTATTAGGTAAAATGCCGGGCGATGCGTGGCAGAAGTTTGCAAATTTAAGGCTATTATTAACCTACCAAATGACTTGTCCAGGAAAAAAACTAAACTTCATGGGCAATGAATTTGCACAGGCTCGTGAATGGCAAGTCAATCAGCAACTCGACTGGAACCTACTCGATTACAAGCTGCATCGCGGCGTACAATTAGCCATACATGACTTAAATCATTTATACCTTGAAACACCCGCCCTTCACCAACTCGATTTTGAACAAGAAGGTTTTTGCTGGGCAGACTGTAATGACGCCGATCAATCAGTCATCAGTTATTTGCGTTATGCGCAAGATGGGTCATTCAGCCTCATCGTCCTGAATTTCACACCGGTTCCACGGGAGAATTATCGGATCGGTGTACCCGCACGGGGTATTTATCATGAAGTTTTCAATAGCGATTCAACCTACTACGGCGGTGGAAATATCGGCAACCCCAAACAAATCTTTTCTGCTGCAGAACCCTGGCTAGAATATCAAGATTCCGTGATCATCACATTACCGCCTTTAGCTGGAATTATTTTAGCGCTTACCCCTACTTGATCATTGACAAGTTTTTAAATCGATATCCTCTTTAAACTTGATCTCCAACCACCATATAATAAAAGTAACTCGTACTCAATATAGGGCTGACCGTTAACATGACCATGCAAGCGAATGCAATCGATTTTGAAAACTACGAATTACTACAAGATGAGATTTGCGCGCAAAGAATCGTTGCAGCCAAAGCCAAGCTAGGGAAAAAGGCCGTTATTCTGGCGCATCATTACCAACGCGCAGATGTTTACTGTCATGCTGATTTAACGGGCGATTCGCTCAAGCTTTCCTACTTGGCTGCCCAAACCGATGCAGATTATTTAGTATTCTGTGGCGTACACTTTATGGCAGAAGTAGCAGATATTCTCTCAAGCCCGCAACAAATCGCGATCTTACCTGATCTCTCAGCGGGATGCTCAATGGCAGATATGGCAAATCTTTCCAAAGTAGAGCGTGCCTGGCGTGAGCTTTCAGAAATTCTTAATCCCGATGAAAAAATCACCCCTGTCACTTATATTAATTCCAGTGCTGATCTAAAAGCTTTCTGTGCTGAGCACGGAGGTATCGTTTGTACGTCGAGTAATGCAACGAAAGTCTTGCAATGGTCCTTCGAACAACGTGAAAAAGTTCTATTCTTCCCCGACCAACATTTGGGACGTTGGAGTGGCTATAAAATGAACATACCCTTGGATGAGATGTTAGTATGGGATTTTGATGAACCGATGGGAGGATTGTCCGAAGCACAGATCAAAAAAGCAAAAATTTTGTTATGGAAAGGACACTGCTCAGTTCATCAAATGTTTCAACCTCAGCACATTATCCGTTTCCGCAACCAATATCCAGATGGTATCGTAATCTCACATCCGGAATGTAGCTTTGAAGTCTGTAAAGCATCGGATTATGTCGGTTCAACAGAATACATCATCAAAACCATTCGCGAAGCAGCCCCTGGAACAAGATGGTTAGTAGGCACAGAATTAAATCTAGTCGGACGAATCGCCGAAGAATTTAAAGCACAAGGAAAAATCGTGCAGTTCATGTCGCCCATGGTTTGCATGTGTTCAACCATGGCTCGAATTGATCCACAACACTTGGCTTGGTCACTAGAAAATCTGGTGGCCGGGAAAATCGTAAACCAAATCAAAGTACCCGATCAGGAAGCACAATTAGCTAAACTGGCGCTTGAAAGAATGCTAGCGATCTCCAAATAGGAGGAAGTGAATCATCTTTTGGATACTGCGGCGCTTTGTGTTCTGGAAAATTGATTGATTAAGCCAATTTATGACCAACACCTTACACATCGCAACGTATAATATTCACAAGGGATTTTCCTTCTTCAATCAGCGCATTGTCTTACATGAAATGCGGGAAAAACTAAGAACGCTAGGTACTGATATCATTTTTCTTCAAGAAGTGGTGGGAGCGCATCGCAAGCACGCCATGCGCTTTAGCAATTGGCCTTCGAACCCTCAATATGAATTTCTAGCGGATTCCGTGTGGCGCGATTTTGCTTACGGTAAGAACGCTGTTTACGATGAAGGTCACCATGGCAATGCCATTCTCAGTCGATTTCCCATTATCCGTTGGGAAAATATAGATATTTCCGCACATCGTTTTGAGCAACGTGGCTTACTCCACTGCGAAATGGATATTCCAGGATGGCAAGAACCACTCCACTGTATTTGTGTGCATTTAGGTCTATTCAAGCGTGGCCAAACAATGCAACTGCGTGCCATTGAAAAACGGTTGACTGAAATCATCCCCCCAACCGCCCCACTCGTTATTGCTGGTGATTTTAATGATTGGCACGGCTCTGCAAAACGTATTTTGACCGAATCGATGAAGCTAGTAGAAGTTTTTGAACAGACCCATGGCAGAACAGCGCGAAGCTTCCCTTCCCTATTTCCATTATTGCGCTTAGACCGTATCTATGTCAGGGGTTTCCAAGTAAAAAATGCCGTCGTTCACCAAAGCCCAACGTGGGCTAGAATATCCGATCACGCAGCACTTACTGCAAATATCGTTCGTCGATGAACAACCCTGATTTTATTGATCACAATAAAATCATATTACTAAACAATGGTTCTCAGTACTTCCCCGCTTTAGTATCCGCTATTGAGCAAGCCAAATACGAAATCCATCTCCAAACTTATATTTTTAAGTACGACGCTACTGGAATCATCATATCAGAAGCACTAATCCGAGCAGCCCAACGAGGCGTAGCCGTTCATTTACTCATGGATGGATTTGGATCACTTGATTTCCCCAACAAAATCATAGAGAAGCTAATCACGGAAGGGGTTCAAGTGCTAATCTACCGTAAGGAATTGCTTACCTTTAAGTTCTTAAAACATCGATTACGGCGTATGCATCGCAAAGTCGTGGTAATCGATGCTCAAATTGCCTTTATCGGTGGCATCAATATCATCGATGATTATGATCCTAGGTCAAGTCAGCCGTTACCCCGGTTCGATCACGCAGTCAGAATAGAAGGCCCACTATTGGCAAACATTTATCCTGTGGTGAAACGGTTATGGATGCTCGTTGCGTGGGTACACTTCAAAAAACGATGGATTAAGAAGCAGCCAGAATTAAAACCGCAACTCAAATCAAGCGGTACTCAGCGTGCCGCACTGGTCATTCGCGATAATATCCGCCATCGTCGCGATATCGAACATGCTTACTTAAAAGCAATCGCTACTGCAGAAGAAGAAATCATTATCGCTAATGCTTATTTCTTACCAGGAAGAAATTTTAGAAAGGCGTTGATCCATGCGGCCCGACGAGGCGTCAGGGTTATATTATTGCTTCAAGGGAAAATTGAATACCGTATTCAGCACTATGCGTCGCGTGCGCTATATGGAAATTTGCTTGGGGCAGGTATCAAAATCTATGAATATCACAAGAGTTATTTACACACCAAAGTAGCCGTCATCGATAATTACTGGTCAACGGTCGGTTCATCCAATATTGATCCCTTTAGTTTGCTGCTAGCACGGGAAGCCAATATTATCGTTATCGATCATGCATTCTCTTCAGAATTACGCGCCAACTTACAGCAAGCGCTGCACGAATCCAATCCGGTTTCTGCAAGATATTGGAAAAAACGCGCTTGGCTCGATCGACTGCTAAACTGGATTAGCTATTACACACTAAGATTTTTGCAAGGAACACTCGGTTACGGGCAAAAGAGTACACGTATTTAATTGCAGAAAATTATTTTTCCTGAATCGTTGATGAAGCCGATAATAAATCTAGAATCGGTATATCGATACGACCGATGAGTGGTAGCTTAATCGCAAATGGATCGGGGTCAATCCCAAACGTTAACCCCAAGATATTGAGTTCAAATCCTTCAACCCGACTCACAGTCACTCCAAGCAGCCCAAACATTGACCACTGCCATCCATGACCACTGGGGGCTGTTGCTACCCATTCTTTACCTAGAAAGTCTTTGCCGATTGCTGTCGGTGGTAAATCCAAGTCCAATTCAGGTACTGCGCGTGAAATCCAAGCGGTGAAGGTATTCGAATTAGGGCCAGGCCATATCCAATACTCGTAATGATAGGGATATTGATAAGCTGCTTGCTCAACCCGCTCAATCAACGCATCAACCCCCTCTCCACGTTTTTCAATAAGCAACTGTGGCATATTTCCAAACCAGCGGCGATCCGGTATTTGCTCATGAATGGCAACAACCGAACCCCCTCGTCTTAAATACCAACCGATTACTTCATAAACGGTATAAGCATTCGCATTTGATGGTTTGACTGCAATCCAGGTATGAACTCCAAAACACCCACGCCAACCATATGCACGGGCACCATAAACCTGAATTAATGCCTCCGGAGTTTGTTCCGGACTTGGAGCTAATCCAACCGACTCACGACTCGCTGTGCGCCAGCTTGCGTTAACGTGCTCGGTAAGATAATGCGTGAATAACAGAATGGCCAGCGCTACTAACAGAACAGGTTTAACCACTTGTCAGTGTGATCCGTGATTAAATCGATCCAGGTAACAAAACGAATTCCCCAAGAAAACGGGATTATCGCGCTGAAACCAAGATCGAAGCGCGACTTACGACCTCAGCTTGATAAGGATGCGTTACTTTCTTATAGCGCCCTCTAATTTTTTCCACATAATTCAGCGTTTCCCGATAAGGTGGAACGCCCCGGTACTTCTCAACCGCACCTTCCCCAGCATTATAGGCCGCGACTGCAAGCGTCACGTCACCTTTGAAGAAGGCTAACAGCCAGCGTAAGTAGGCCATCCCGCCCTTGATATTTTCCTCTGGATCAAATGTATCCTTTACTTGAAAGCGTTGTGCCGTCGCTGGTATCAATTGCATCAATCCTTGCGCATTCTTAGGAGAAATCGCTTTAACCTTGAATGCGGACTCAATCGAAATGAGTGCCAAAACGAGTTTAGGATCTAATTGATAATCAGGCGCTAATTTATGAACCAAATGAAGTACAGGGCCCTCTGGATAGGTGTAATCGCTGTCTTCATCATCAAATATCTCAATGCTCGGAATCAAGCAAGCGGGAAGCGAAACCGGTAACATGGCCGGTGTATACTGAATCATTTTCTGTGCATAATGATGTCCCTGTTCTGCGGCCATCTCAAACAATTGCGCGGCGATACTATCATCGCGTTCTACACCCCGCCCATTCGCGTACATCCAACCCAGTGCAAATTGTGCGTCTGCCGATCCTAAGCGTGCCGCTTCGCAATATAACTCTGCTGCTTTAGTTTTATCTTCAGGAAAACCTTCAGCATGTTCATACTTAACTGCTAGCGCAAATAATTCATTAGGATCTTTATCGATAACCGGCAAATCATCTAAAAATAGCTCTGATGAACTTTGGTTGGCAGAAACTGCGGTAACAACTAATGACAAGATAGTGAGTAATATTAGTTTTCGCATAAAAAATGATTTTTCTGACAAATTCCGAATAAACGCCTGCACAGTTGAACTTAATCGAAAGAATCCGACCGCTCTTACTAAAAGTAGACAATGGATAAATACCAAAAATCCAATACGATCGAATGTTGATTTTACTGCGTCGGCTACTAAACAGCAAAACCTGGGCTGTTTGGTTTTGTTACTAATACTTTCTTTCCCATTACTAAAGCAGCTACTATGCCAGCGATAATGAATGCTTTTAAATCAGCAAGATAACAGCACGACCCGGAGCCAACTTAAAAAAAGTGATAAATTTTCCGACACTTGCTTTATGTTAAACCAAACCACATAGGATTTGTCATTAAACGACAAATTACCAAAGATATCGCTGTGAAAAATCACAGCAACGAAGAATTGTTAGGTCTTGCTTCCTTCCTTATCGCTAGCCTCAGTTGGCCAGATAGTAAAGGGAAAAGGACGTTGCCCGGTGTTAAACGTCAAATACAAAACGATCTGATACACGTAAGCTGCGAGATACTTCCCCAATCTGAGCAAATGCGTGTTCGTTTTCCCTGTTACCAAAATGGAGACGTACTGAAAAAACATAATCATGATAATCAAAGATTCAACAACACCAGAAACAAAAACAAAAAACAAGATAAAAAAACCTTGTACCCAAGTCTCTGTTCTCTGCAATCGTTGCTTCACTTCTTCTTTCATTCTTTGCCCAGGAAGTAGCATCATATCCGTACTATGCGTTGAGAGTAGACTACACAGTAAATGAAATTATAAAGATTAGCAAAACTCTTTATAGATCAGTGTGAACAAAAAACAACCAAACTAGTGCTAGCCAATCAACCCCTCAATAAGATCTTAGGGACAGCCCTTACATCCCTTAGTACGCGCCATGGTAAAGATAGCTTGATCGAGATTGGCGCCACTCAGATCGGTATTACTCAAATCAGCGCCAGTAAAATCAACGCCTTGCAAATTGGCATTCACCAAGGATGCGTTTTGCAAATGGGCAGAACGCAGATTCGCACGCTGAATATTCGCATTATTTAATGATGCCCCAACCAGTTTGGCGTTGGTCAAATCCGCACTCGTTAGAACGGTATCCGTTAAATTTGCACCACTAAAATCAGCATTTTGTAGAATCGCACTTCTTAGATTTGCTCCCACCAGTTGCGCATCATTAAATCGTGCTCTTCTTGCATTCGTTTTGATTAGCGAAGCTTGATTTAGAATCGTTCCGCGTAATTGCGCATCAGATAAGTTTGCTTCATCGAGCACAGCCTTGGTCAGATTGGCGCCAGATAATATGGAACGGGTAAATTGTGAATTCGCCAGATTGGTATTCTGCAGATCGGCGCCATTTAGACTCATATCAACGCAAAACGTACCACGTCGAATACTACACCCTTCAACATTGCGCGCGCTTTGTTGCGCAAGCACCTCCGTAGCGAGAAATGGAAGTAGCAACAGCCCACCACTAAGGATGCTAGTACATAAGCGCAAACAATCATTCAGCAATAAACTTAGGCGAATCGATAATGAATCGAGATTGCTAATTAACATAAGCGAACGCAACTCCATAAAAACGTTTTGAAATTAATCGGCAAAGATAATTTAAGCGGACTGCCTACCACGGCTATTCTTGCTCGGCTGGGCAAATGTACTGAGGATTTGAGGGGATGTCAAACCTTTCATCTCGGCTAGCGCATCGCTTCTAGCAAATCAATCTCGAAATCATAAAACCCATCAATTTACTTCACTTTTAGCGATATACTTCACACTACCGTAACCCTTGCCGATTCGTTAATCCCCATTTTTCCCCATGAGAACCTCGCTAAAACCCATTAAAGGTATTTTGATTTATACCCTTATTTTATTCACCGTATCGCTAATATACTTCATCTATGCATTTTCGGTTTATCCCAGTCGTGAAGAACAAGAAACCTATCTCCATGAGATTGGTGAAGGATTCGGAAAAACAGGGCTAGCATTACTCGGTTTAATCTATTTTCGTACTTTCTTAAAACTCCTGCTGGGAAAAGGAAAGTTAGCACAACGCTTACTTCCAGAGTATCAACCGCCATTTGATGCAAACTTGTTTGATCAACTACTCGGGTTTCTGAATCGCACCCATGTTTATGTTGGGATTGCAGCGGTAGCAATTCTCTTATTGCATGCTACCATGATGGGGTTGACGCAACATTTGCATATTCTCTTTTTCCCAGCGCTGCTGGCTTTAATCATCTGGCAAGCACTATTCGGGCTATTTCTCACGTGGCGTTATAGCACCACAGAATTAAAGCAATTTTCATATCTGGTCCACGCCCAATTCGTGACTGGAATCGCCATCGGCATTTTTGCGTTTTTTGGACATATTCTGATCGATGACTAAGCCGTAAAAATTGCTCAGTAAGCAGCGTGGCAAAAACCCAACACTTATCATCGTTCTAAGCTAACTCATTTTGTTCATCGCTTAAAAAGTGCTATAAATCGAACTAGATGTGCAGCAAGCTGCGATCATTTCTAAGCATCGACAAAATCCAATCGAATAGGGGCGCCTAATATGAATAAAAATAAACGCGTAGCTAGCCTATTGCTACTTATAACCTTAATACCCTTTCTATCCGGCTGTTGGACATTAGTTGCGGCTGGTGCAGGTGCCTATGGCGGCTACAAGATGAAAGAAAAAGGTTACACCCTGCAAAATCCGATTACGAAGGAAAAAAACAAAAAAGACTAATCCTGAATAATAACCTCGTAGAGTTTTCCCATGCTTTCCTTATCATTACGCTTCTCACTCATTACGAGCTTAATGGCTATCTTGCTGTTGAGCGGTTGCCAATCTTTGTTTATGAGTAGCGCACCGCTTCCTGCACCCGTTGCCAAGCCACTGCCGGTTGCCATAGCAAGTCACGAATTTAGTTTTGATCCCGCACAAGAAGACGTCGTAGGGACGTTGCAAATCACAACGGTCAATGAAGAAGATACGCTTTCCGATATTGCCCGTCGCTTCAATTTGGGCTATGAAGAAATCGTCAGCGCAAACCCAGGTGTCGATCCTTGGATACCGAAAGTCGGGACTCCTATCGTACTTCCGACCCAATTCATACTCCCCGAGGGTCCACGCCGTGGCATTGTCATCAATCTCGCCGCGATGCGCTTATTTTACTTCCCCCCTAAAGCCAAAAATAGCAAGCTGCAGAAAGTCATCACCCACCCCTTAGGCATCGGCAGAGTGGAATGGAAAACACCGCAAGGAACGACCTCGATCATCGCTAAGAAAGAAAACCCGGCTTGGATACCAACCGCCTCCATTCGAAAAGAGCACGCTGCCAATGGTAGCCCGCTCCCAGCGATCGTTCCACCGGGTCCAGACAATCCAATGGGAACCCACGTACTAAGGCTAGGCTGGACTAACTACGCGATTCATGGCACAGATAAACCGCCCAGTATCGGTCTGCGAGGGAGTCATGGTTGTCTCCGCATGTATCCAGAGGATATAACCGGTATCTATGATGCCGTACCAGTTGGAACACCAGTTCGCGTCGTCAATCAACCTCATTTGTTAGGATGGCGCGGCGATCATTTATATTTGCAAACCTACCCGATTCTGGAAGACGACAAACGCAATCACAAGCAGCGGCTTCGTCAGTCATTAGCGAACGTCCGTTCAACCTCCAAAGCTAAGCTTGGGGCACGTCCACAAAATAAAATTGATCCCACGCTCCTTAAAGAAATCATTCAAAGTGAGCGCACCCTCTCTTTGCCAATTACGCAGGCACCCACTCCGCTACTCACGTTACTCGATCAACACGCGCTCAAGGTCCAAAATACGTTACCGCGCTACGCAACTTGGAGTGGCGATTCAAGCCAGCAACTAACGGTTGCGGAAATTGTAAAAATGGCCGAAGGCGAACCTTAATCGATCGTTGGGCATTATCCATTAGCGTATTGGCGTGACAACATCACAATGTTCACCGACCCAGCGCCCAGACGTCTCAGCATGGGCAACAATCGGTGAGCCTTGAATCACGCTATCAAACTCGGCCTGCCCAGAAAAGCTTTCTGGGGTCATGAACACACCTTCTGCATAACCCTCACCCTTAAACTGAGCATTACTGCAAGTAAGCTCCATCTGATAACGATTCCCAGTGCGGGAAGCATTTTTAACGGTGCATCCTGTTTGGCCCTCAAAGAAATAAGAAGGCACTTCTTGTTTTGCCATTTCCGGCGTAATGCACATTTTTGAGTTTGCGGCTCCATTACTGATCTGGGGCACTTCTAGACCATACTGTTTGGCCAGGCGGGTAATTTGCTGCATTTGCTCTGCAGGAACATGCGGCACCAACTGAAGTAAATCTGATTTCGTTGTAACCTCCCACAATCCAGGTCGAATGACGCTTTCAGCAAAAACTGAGGGTAACAAACCAAGGTATAAACCAACCAATAACACTACCTTATCCATAAAAACCCTTTACATTAGGATTAACAATAAAAAAATAATGGCAAAGCGAAAAATTAGATCAACAATACATGCAACGGTTTCCAGGAACCTTATTAAGTCAAGAGGTTGCGTTATTTTTATTTAGAAGCCAATCATTCTTCCTTACTTTTGCCAAGGCAACCTGAAATCCCAGCAAGATCATTCCTGTAAAGAACAAAATAACGATTGGTGGCTCTGAGACGGGTGAGTAAGTCAAGGTCAGCAATCGAGTCGGATTCTGACTTTCAAAAGAACAATCATTACTCTGTCCAGATCCGCAGTTCATGCCAACGAGCGCTTGAAGCTTTGGATTAATTTCATAAGATACCCCCGGTGTTGGAAGATTCCCAGGGGTAAGATTGAATACAATCGCTAAGACCTGATTAGTTTCTCCTGGCGATAAAACTTGATTTATGGTTTGAATAGTTGGCGTGATTATCCCAACAAAACCGGGCTCATAAAGCAAACCAAAATTCCCAAAACTTAAGCCATCAATACCCGTTACCCATAAATTTTGATTAGACGATTGATCATTGGTAAAACTGATATAAGCTCGTTGCTGTACAGCAAGGTTAATAACTTCATCGTTAAATGACCAGCTCCAGCTCGCGAAGGCTTTAGAGGTCGGAATACACAGCGCAATTGCCAATACTATGATTCCACTTGCTATCGGCGCCCGAAATTTACTGCTTTTTAATAACATCAATCGAAAAATGAAGAAAATCTTTAACAGCCAGAATTGTTTGAAACCTCTGTCGTGATGCAATACGCTCATTTCATTACCCTCCCAGAATCGACATATCGTCGTCGTTTTACGGCTTATCATCATAAAATTGCTAACTTTTCCTAAGTCAAGAACCCCTAAAATAATCGGTCTAGGTAAATTTTATTAATAACAGATTTGCATATTAAACCAGTTAATAACGCATTAGAACTAAAAACAGCACGTTATGTCGAAATTTAAGTCACCAAGCATGAAAGGCAAAACAATGAAAACAATCCTTACAGCAGCCATATTATTCATTATGATAATCACCTCCCTCGCCATTGGAAAAACCATTACACAAAATTCCGGAAAATCGAATCAAATCATGAATTCAACTACAGATTATATTGTCTTCGGTATGGGTTGTTTCTGGGGTGCTGAGAAGCGCATGAGTGAAATTCCCGGTGTCATCGATGTGGAAAGCGGCTATGCCGGCGGCGATATCGTCAATGCAAACTATCAGCAAATCCTAGCGCATGAAAAAGCGTTACGTGCTGGAAAAACTGAAGCTCGGAATCACGCTGAAGTTATCAAGGTGACGTTCAATCCAGAAAAAGTATCGCTGGAAACCGTGCTGGCAAAATTCTGGGAAAATCATAACCCCACCCAAGGCGATCGCCAGGGCAATGACATCGGCAGCAACTACCGCAGCGCGATTTACTACCACAACCCCGCTCAGCTAGCCCAGGCACAAGTTACTCAGCAAGTCTACCAGCAAGCGCTTACTGCCGCAGGATATGGCGCCATCACCACGGAAATCTTGCCTTTGAAGAATTACCTGACAGCGGAAGAATATCATCAGAATTATTTGCAAAAGAATCCTAATGGCTACTGTGGGTTGGGCGGTGTCGGCGTAAAGTACCCGCAAGCAAACCAAACCCTGAGCCAAAATCCTAACGCAACAGATGCTAAAATTGCTGAACTCCTGAAACCGCTCAAAGGCAGCGAGCTAAACCACGCGCAACAACTGGTTATTTTCGAAGCGGAGAACTGTGAATACTGCAAGCTGTTCGATCAAGACATCCTTAACTACTGGCAAGCGGAAGTCCCCGTCGCCGCAACCCTAAACCCCAATCCCCCTGAAGGCTGGACATTAGAAAAATCGCTGTTCGCGGCGCCTACCATCGTTTTATTTCGCAATGGCCAAGAAGTCGCGCGCTACACAGGCTATAACGGGGAAATCACCAATTTCTGGAAATGGCTCGGATTCCAGCTATTATCGCCCGAGCAACAAAAAATTGCGTTCCAGCACGGCACGGAACCGCCCTTTACCGCGCCTAATCTCGATGAAAAAAGACCAGGTCGCTTTGTCGATCCCATTACGGGCGCCACTTTATTTCTGAGTAAAACGAAATTTGACAGTAAAACCGGTTGGCCAAGCTTCTTCGATCCCGTCGAAGGATCGGTAACACTGCATAACGACGACTCGCTCGGTATGCGCCGAATCGAAGTCCGCAGCGCAAGATCCGGCATCCATCTCGGCCATGTGTTCAACGATGGCCCTGCACCCAGCTATAAACGCTATTGCATCAATGGCAACGTGCTGAAATTCATACCGGATTAATAAAGAAGTTAAACGCTAACTCGCACATCCCCCCGTGGCTTTGCCACGGGATAGTTCGTATTTCCATATCGCCTCGATTATCTGTTGATTTAAAAGTCAACTGTGCATGATGCTGCTCTTCAAAACACTGTATCAGCAAATTGACTTGCTAAAAATCAGGTATTTTTGATCTATATCAAAAATAGACAATTCCCAAGCAAGTATTATGGGTATTGAGCAGTAAAAAATTAGAAGAAGGAGAACAACAATGATGCGATTCCCTCAATTAGTTCTTTGTTTATTGATAACTGTTATATCCCTTGCACAAGCAAAATCTGCGCAAGCAACGATTATAGGTTTTTCTTATCTAGCAAATATTAACTTCCGTCAGGTTGTAGGAGCAATTCCCCAGGAACTCGATCCTTTGAGGTGGTCAACCGAAGTCTTCGGTTCCTACTATTTTGATTCTGCTACTCAAAATACGAGTCAGGAACCTTCGATAGGATTTTACGAAAATACACTACCATTTGTGTCTGGCGCCCATTTCCTGCGCTGGCATGTAGGTCCAAGCATTAGACCGCCAGAAGTCAGCTTCCAAGATACCGGTGTGAGTATTTTTAATGATTGGCCGATTCCTAATAATCCCCCGCTACCTGAACCAGAACACATGGACTCTTATAGTGTTGGTAGTAATACGCTTATGCACGTATCAGGACAATCTGATCTTACAGCTATTCTGGGTTCAGTCTATTTTATCTACTCTAGCATCGGTCCGATAACTGCACCAAGTGGACCCTTCGACTCGATCGCTCTTCCTTTAACTCCGCCAGTACTCAAAGATTTTACTGATGGTCACTACTGGGAGTTCAATCTGCAAAAATTTGGATCGGACGGTTGGCGTATCAATTTAATCGGAGATGTGGTGATGCTAAAACTGGCAGCAGCTCCGGAACCATCATCACAATGGTTAAGCTTAATCGGTCTTCTTTCTTTATTATTGTTCCAACAAAGAAAAAGGCACAATAACCAATAAAATTTCTTTATTACCAGTTAAGGATCGGGAGCGTGTTTGCAGTTACACCAGTAACCTCAAACGCTCCCGCCCATGCCTTCGATAAAGGTATCGATAAACGATTTGATTTTTTCAGCCACCCGCTGAACAGTCGGTTTGCGTTCCAGGATTTTAGGCTTGAAATTCAGCGCATCGACAATTTCCTGATCGCGCGGTAAGCGGTTGGCAAACGCGTAATGGCTGAGCAGTTTCTCCAGCGCTGGCGGTACCAGGTTCTCATCGCTGCATAACGCGCTGAACGCCTGCTGTTTACGATCCGCCCAATAGCTTTCAAATGCTTGAATCACATTGTCGTTCGGTTGCAGCTTTGGCAGATTTTCTTGCATGAACGCCTCTATCAATGCGCGTTTACTGCGTAATTGCACTTCACCCGCAACCAGATCGATGATTTCTTTTTGCCGTTTCTTGGCTTCTTGGGGGGCTAATTTATTGAGGCTTACCAGCAAATTCAGAATATAAGCTACATTGATCTCATCGCGATGAATCAGGCTCAGCTCAAAATCCACATCATCGAGGATCGACGCTTTGTCGACCGCCTGCCGTTTCCTGACTTTATCATGGATATCCAGATATTTGCTCTTATAGTCTTCGAAAGGCTGCGCGGCTAGCGCCAAATCGTCGGTATTAAAATCCGCAAAAGTCGTCAAAATGTTACGCAAGCGCAGCAACTCGCGAAACTGTGTCACAAACGCCAATTCCGCCTTTTCATCGGGTAAAGTATCTACACTGGCAACGGTTGGCGCAATCGCCAGCAATGCTTCCGTTGCCTGATTGAACTGCTGTACATAGCTTTCATACGGTTCCAGCAATACCGTTTCCTTGGCATTCTTGCTGGAAAATAGCGCAATTGCCTCATCGGTTGCCGCTTTCAGATTGCGAAAACAAACGATATTGCCCTGCGACTTCTTTTCGTTGAGGATGCGGTTGGTGCGCGAAAACGCTTGTACCAATCCATGATATTTGAGATTTTTATCGACATACAGCGTATTCAAGCGTGGGCTATCGAAACCAGTTAAAAACATATTCACCACCAGCAAAATATCGATTTCACCATTGCGCACCCGCTTGGCAATATCCTGGTAATAATTGTAGAACGACTGGTTATCATTGGTGCTGTATTTCGTGCCGAACAGCGCATTGTAATCGTTGATATACTCGTCCAGCTTGTCGCGACTGCTTTGGTTGATTTTTGCGCCGCTCGGCACATCGGGCGATTCTTCGGGAATCAAGCCGTTCGCTTGCGGATTTTCTTCATTCGCGGCATAACTGAATATCGTGGCCAGCTTAAGCGGTCGCTCAGCCTGGGCTTGCTTCACTTTGAATAATTCATAATAGTCGATCAACGTATTGATACTGCTCACGCAGAGCATCGCGGTAAAATTTGGCGCTTTGGTTTTCTGCGCATGGTGCGCAAGAATATAATCGACGATCTTTTCTAGCCGCTGCCGGCTATCGAGCAATTCCTGGCGGTCGATGGCCTCCACGTCGATATCCAATTCATTGGCGCTATCCTTGTGCCGGTAGCGGCCGACATACTCTACCGCGAAGCGCAGCACGTTTTCATCCCGAATCGCATCGACAATCACATATTTGTGCAAACATTCGCCGAATAAATCATGTGTGGTCTTGAGCTGCCCGAAGCCATTGCTCGCGTTCTCCGCAAAAATCGGCGTGCCAGTAAAGCCAAATAACTGCGCGTTGCTAAAAAAGCGTTTGATATTCTGATGAATTTCCCCAAACTGGCTGCGGTGGCATTCATCGAAAATAAACACGAATTTCTTCGCTTTCAAATGGCCAATCTTGTCGAGGTAATGTTCCTTGATAATGGCGTTGTTGAGCTTCTGCAATGTGGTAACGATCAGTTTCACGCTATCATCGTTCAATTGCCTCACCAAGTTGTGCGTGTTAGAAGTAGCATCCACACTGCCTTTGGCAAACGCGTTGAATTCGCGCGTGGTTTGGTAATCTAGATCTTTACGATCGACCACGAATAACACCTTATGCACTTTCGGCAAGCGCATGATGATTTGGCTGGCCTTGAACGAAGTCAGCGTCTTGCCCGATCCGGTGGTGTGCCAGATATAAGCATTGTCGTTGCTGTTCTTCACCCGATCCACCAGCGCTTCGGTGGCGTAAAACTGATAAGGGCGCAGTACCTTCAACACCCCTTCCTCGGTGATCACGGTGTAATGCGTGATCATCTTGGCGATATGGCACGGTTTCAGGAACACATCGGCAAACTCGCACAAATCGGACAAGCGGTTATTATTCTTGTCCGTCCAGTAGAACGTTTGCTGAAACGATTGATTCTTATTGTTGGCAAAATACTTGGTATTAACGCCGTTGCTGATGATGAAAAGCTGCACATACTGAAACAGCCCCGCCCCAGCGTCAAACGATTCATGTTGATAGCGGTTCACCTGGTTGAATGCCACTTTCAGTTCTGCACCACGCCGTTTGAGTTCGATTTGCACCAGTGGCAACCCGTTGATCAGAAGGGTCACATCGTAACGGTTGTTGCGTTTGCCTGCCATGCTGACTTGGTGGGTCACCTGAAACTCGTTCTGGCACCAATCCTCGCAGTTCAAAAAACTCAGCCAGAGGGTTTCCGCCGCTTGACCGTTAGCGGCTTCGCGCTTCAGTGCAAACCGGTCACGCAATAGTTGGGCGCGTTCCACAATGCCACCAGTGTTCAAATGGTTCAGGATGCGCTCGAATTCGGCCTGGGTAAGCGAGACATCACCGTTGTGGATTTCCAGTTGGCGCTTGAGATTGGTGAGCATTGCCGCTTCATCGTCGATGCGCACCCGCGCATATTCCATGCGCTCAAGCTGCTCGATCAAGCCTTGTTCCAAGGCAAATTCGGATTGGGTAGCCATCAAAGCTGGATGATTTGATTCAAACGTTCACAAACCTGCACAAACAAACTATCGCCAAGCTTGCCCAGTGGATGCGGTTTTGCACTGCGTACCCGCCAATCAAATGACTTGGGCTGATGGCACAGCACATAACTGATTTGCTCCATTTTACGTTTGGTCGTTGTACCGACGGCAACAGCAAAAGGATTGTCGGCATTATAGTCCGCAGTGGTCATCGGCAAACCGATTACCAGTGAAGTTCTATCGTTAAAGATGGACGGTGATAGTACAAGAAATGGATGAATATCACGCATTTCCTGCCCAGCCTGCGGATTGCAATCAATCCAAATGATATCCTGACGATCAGGTAACCATAACGGTTGGCCGCCGGCCGCTTTTACCATGGGTTGGTTACCACTTTTCAGCACCCAGTCGTTGCGCTGATGGCATCGCTTCGCCACCATGCCGGGCAGGATCAAATTGTGCCAAGCGTTGCTCCAAAGTTAACGCTTTATCCTGCACCGGCGTAATGATAATTTGCCCGTTGGATACCGTGAGTTTCACTTGTTGATCGGCATGCACATGCGCTTCACGCGCAATCGCTGCGGGCAATCGCACACCCAAATTATTGCCCCATTGTTTGATATCCAGAATCACTTCACTCATGACGACGCTCCCAAACCCATACGTTTATACAGAAGTATAAACATAACTTAAACAGCAATCAAATCATCAAACGAATAACTGCTGCAACAAGCCTTTTTTATAGCGTTTCACGGCTTCAAGCTGGGTTTGCGCTTGGGTGATTTTGTCGTCGATGGCAGTGAGGAAGTTGGCGATTTTGGTTTGTTCGTGGATATGCGGTAATGGAAAGCTGAAATTTAAAACATCACTTTTTGATAAGTTTTGTTGCGATGATCCTTGTCCATACAATTTAAAATATTTCTGATTGTAATTGATGTAAAAAGAAGCAAACCTAACATCAATATTAATTTTTGCTCTTAATCCACCCACTCTTTGATTTAGAACATATTTATCAGATGGAATTATATCCGTAAGTCCCAAGAAGTTCCCATGAGCAACATCACTCAAAATCATTACCAAGTCATCCTTAATGAGAGAAAAATCAGTTTGCGAAACTCTCTTGTGGTCGGTTTTGAGTTTTCCTGATATGTCGATGCTATTAAGAGTAATCAGAAAAAAATCGCCATTGTCTGAAATTTCATTCTCAAAGGATTTGCCATTTCTATATTCAAATGCATCACCTAACACACTTTCCTCCCACGCTGGAAACTCCTGCCCATCGTTATCCTTAAACCTCAATTTCTGGCTAAAAATCTGCTGCATCACGCCTTTTTTGTATTGCGCTAATAAGTCACATTTTTGCGTGAACTGGGTGATTTTTTCATCGAT